>Ga0209582_1000054_pt1 | contig 134738 bp, 121 predicted proteins | sample KloWWTmetKNB5Kit_FD_187176 | JGI IMG/M metagenome (GOLD analysis project Ga0209582, IMG submission 187176) | Active sludge microbial communities from Klosterneuburg, Austria, studying microevolution and ecology of nitrifiers - Klosterneuburg... | ecosystem: Engineered > WWTP > Aerobic digester...
ATCTCTAGCTGATGACTGAGTTTTTTCTTTGAAAGCATGGATTAAAATTGCCGCATTTTCAGCAATCTTTGAAAACTTCTGGCAACTCTTTTCAGCACATCTTTGACACACTTATTTGATAATTAACGAAAAATGAGTTTTTGAGGGTTGACTATATTAGGGAAATCGGTTCTCTGATTAATAAAAATAAAGGGGAAAAAACAACCAGTCCACCTTTTTCAAAAACCCAAATTTATAAATACAAGAGGCTATCCGGAAGACAGCCTCTTGCTAAGGTTTACAAGCTTGTGACACTATTTACTTCCACCAATCTTTGCTTAAGTGATTCAATTTCCTGCTGTTGTTCTTTTACAGAAGCTACCAGAATAGAGATGAGCGCACTTTCGTCGATCACTTTTATCTTTTTATTTCTGTAGGCATTTTTACCATATCGTTCCTGAACGATTTTTGTGGTAACCAACTGGGGTAATACAGCTTCCACGTCTTCCACCAAGTAGCCATATTGTTGTCCTTCCTGCAGTTTCAAAAACTTATAGTCCTTGGTGTTGTATTTAAATGTTTTAGGTTCCAGCTTTGCAATTTTTTCTGTGGCGTTTTCGATTTTTGCTACTTCTTTTTTTAATGACTGTTCAGGAATGGTTTGGGCATTTAGCAAACTGGCTGAGAATAAGATAACCGTTAATTGAAATATTCGTATTGAGTATATTTTTTTTGAAAGCATAAAAATTCAATTTAGAATGAAGTAAAAACAAACGACTAATGCTGTTGTCGTTTGCAAAATGTTCTAATCGTAGTAATATTTATGCTAAAAGCTCAGGAGGAGGTGTAAAGATATCAGGATAGGAGAATACTGGAGGTTCGGTACGGTCAGCATATTTTCTTGACATAGGATAGGTGTCCGGTAAAATATTGTCTATTAGATTGTCCAAAAATTCTTTTTCTGAAATTTCCTTTTTCACTTCTTCTGAGGGTGTATCAGCGGATTCAGAATTGGAATATTTTTCAATGGCAGGGGGCAGATCTAAAAACACATTCATAATTTGGCTATTGCATAACAACAAAAGCAGAAACAATAAGCCAGATATGAATCTTATGATACCAGACATCGAGGCTCGAAATTAAGAAAAAATAAATTTTACAACAGATTAAGACAGTACATTTTATGTGATATTTTGCACAATGGGCTGTTAAATTTGGATATTTTTGAACCCTTGGTTTTGCATTTTGTTCATTCAATGCTTTCGGTCATACAAAAAACAGATTCCAAGAATTAGGTTTGTCTGAAAGTTCTTGATAAAAATATTCGACTGATTGGAAAATGACTCTTTATAGTTTACTACTATTCATACATGTGTTTTCTGCCATTTTAGGAATGGGGCCTGGTTTCGTGATGATTTATATTGTGACCAAAGCCACTAACATGACTGAGTTGCGTCATGCTTATCTCATCAGAAACAGGGTACATGTTTTTGTGATGATGGGAGGTGCACTATTATTGCTAACTGGTTTGACCATGGGATTCATGCGTCCCTATTTATTCCGGATGGGCTGGTATATCTGTAGCTTGGTCCTTTTCTTAGTTGCCTTAGCTTTTGGTCCACTTGTATTGTCTCCTAGATCAAAACCCATCAAACTACTTCTAAAAAATCATAGTGGAGAAGAAATACCTCCTGCTTATTTTCCACTTGCCAAAAGCCTGTTCTTTTTTGAGCGCATAGAAAATGTCCTTTTCCTGATAATAATTTCTTTGATGATTTTAAAACCATTTTAAGCTTTATTTGTAATTAAGATAGAAAGGTCTTTTATTGTTATGATAAAAGAGTGATCCACTTTATTGTTTACAATCAAATCAATATTTAATAACCGATAATTTAGGAATGTATGATAGAAAAAAATGAGCATGGCGAGTTGGATGTACGCGTGCTGGTACCCATTCAGCGACATGAACTGTTGATTAAACTCTTCAAGGAGTTGCCGGTTGGTGAAAACTTTATTTTTATGAATGACCATGATCCCATTCCCTTATTTTACGAATTCCGTTCTATTTATGGAGATGTAGTAGGATGGGAATATTTGAACAGAGGAGGAAGAGAGTGGAAAGTGAAAGTTACCCGCACAGATGCATCGGAAGGTAGGGAGTTTACAGATATTGCCACCCTGATGGATTTAAGAAAGGTAGATGCTAAAGAGTGGAAGCAAATTGTTTTCCATCGTTATGGAATGATGGAGGAGGGAACCACCATGGAAATCATTGCCAAAGAAGATCCTGTAGAGATTCATGGCATCTTCATCATGAAATATGAAGGTAAGCATAGTTGGATTTATAAAAAGAAAGAGGCCAATGAATATGTGATACATATCACCAAAAAGGATAATAGCGGATTAGGAGATGATGGCTTTTCTGTGGTGAATGAATTTGATATTCGTCCATTGCCACCCACAGAAAGACATGAAATGTTTTATAAAGCATTTGCTGACATAAAACCCGGAGAGGCATTTGAATTCATCAACGATCATGATCCCAAACCATTGTATTACCAAATGGAGGCTGAAAGCAAAGAACCATTCAAATGGGAATATTTAATAAAAGGACCCGAAGAGTGGAAGGTGAGAGTGGTAAAAGTGAAAGAATAATAAAACGAAAAAGCTGTTCAAAACGAACAGCTTTTTTTAACTATCTTATTACCCTATTTGAAAATCAGATTAGGGAGTAGAACTATCTAAAAATACAATTTGCTAAGAAACTCATTTGGAAACATTCCAATGATCACGATTAATATACAAATCACTATGAGCATCAGTTTCTCCAGACCTGTAGCCTGAACCGAATTAGTGGGTCCATCTTTGAAATACATGGCTTGTATCACACGAAAATAATAATAGGCACTAACGGCAGCCATAATCACTGCAAATATCACTAGCCACAAATACTGTCCGGTGGCGATAGCCGCTTTCAACATATAAAACTTTGCCAGAAAACCGGCTGTCAAAGGAATCCCGGCCAGAGATAATAAACAAATGGTGGCTGTGAACGCTAAAACCGGTTGATGTTTGGCCAGACCATTGAATCCTTCAAAACTGTAGTCGGTCATTTTGGCTAAAACCGCAAATGCACCAATTGTAGCAAGGCTATAGGCGATTGAGTATATTAATAAACCTTCACGTGCCGCATCACTATTTATCAGTACGGCAAAGAGCATAAAACCTGCTTGTGAAATACTGGAATAGGCCAGCATACGTTTTACGCTTTGTTGAAAAACTGCGGTTATGTTTCCAATAAACAAAGTCACCACAATCAATATCGAAATCCAAAGGGTCCATGTTTTGTCCAATGTGCCAAAAGCTCCCTGAAACAGCCGTACAAAACCCACAAACACGGCTACTTTTACAATAGTGGCCATAAAGGAAGTGAACACGGTGGGCGCTCCATCATAAATATCAGGAGTCCAGAAATGCATCGGTGCAACGGATGCTTTGAAGGCCATAGACAGCAGCAAAAACATCATGCCGGCTATTTGAAAATTGGATTTCAAATGCGTCGTAAAGTTCATTTTTTCAATACTGAAAGTGCCTTGCGATCCATAAATTAAGGCAATACCCAATAGCATGATACCTGTTGAAAAAGATCCCAATAGGAAATACTTGAGCGCAGCTTCATTGCTTTTCAGGTTCTTTTTATCAGCACCGGTTAAGATGTATAGTGGAATAGAAATAATTTCAATACCCAGAAACAGGGTAAGTAAAGACGTGAAACTAGTCGTGAGAATGATACCAGCCGTAATAAAGAATATCAATGCATAATATTCGGCAGAATAATTCCCTACTTTACTAATTTCGGTATTGCCCAGAAGCAGGAAAATAAGGGTAGCAAAAATAGCCACTGTATTAAAAAACAGGGCGTAGCTATCGAAGACCATGAAGGCGGACACATCGAAATGGAAAAGTTTTATGCCACGCATTTCCATACAATTGGAAATGAGCAACAATGCCATGCACACGATGCCAATAATTTTTACCGATGCAATTCTCTTTAAGAATGCGCCGCTAAACATCATCACAACGCCGAATATTGCTGATAGTACTAATGCGTTCATACTTTATTACTTAATGCTTCTTTAATAAAGGAAGCACGTCTGAATTTTTTAAAATTGATTGAGTTATATCGTTGAAAGATTCTAATAAATGCTGAGGATAAATACCAGAAACAATTATCGTTACTGCAATGATTCCAAGTATCACAATTTCATGCAAAGCAATATCAGTTCCTTTCTCTGTTAATGCATTTGTTTCACCCAAAAACACCTTTCCGGCCATTCTCAGCGTGTAAGCCGCACCCAAAATAACACCGGAACCAGCTGCCACCATAAAGGCTAAACCATACTGTGTAATTTTAGAACTAACAATGCCACTGAACATGAGAAACTCTCCCACAAATGCATTCGTCAAGGGCAAGGCTATATTGGCCAAGGCAATTATATAAAAAAGAATAGTGAGTATTGGTGCTTTTTTGGCAATACCTCCTAACTGACTCATCTTAGAAGTGCCAAACTTTCTTTCGATTATTTCCACCACAATCCACATTCCAAGGATATTGATACCGTGTGCAAACATTTGGAATAAAAGTCCATCGAATGCTGTTTTGGTTTCGGCAAATACTGCTACGCACATCAGTCCTACGTGCGCTATGGACGAATAAGCTACCAGGCGTTTCATATCATCCTGCTGAAAGGCGATGAGAGAGGCATATATAATACCTATTACAGCTAGTGTCGACACTGTATCTCCCCATATATATGACCCAATTGGGAATAGTGGTAATAACCAACGTAGCAGTCCCATCACACCCATCTTCACCATGATGCCACTAAGTACCATTGTACCTGCGGTGGGTGATTGTTGATAGGTATCAGGTTGCCAGCTATGAAATGGAAAAATTGGCATTTTAACCGCAAAGGCAAGGAAGAATAACCAGAAAGCCCACATTTGTTCTTTCACACTTAGGGCCGATCCGGCTTTGTAAAAGGCTTCGATGTCAAAGGAGTTGCTTTTGGAATAGACATATAAAATTCCGACCAGCATTAACAAGGATCCAATAAAAGTGTAAACAAAAAATTTGAAAATAATTTTTATTCTGCGCTCTCCACCCCATTGCGAACAAATGAAATAAACCGGAATTAAAGCTAGTTCCCAGAAAAAATAAAACAGAAGAGCATCTTTAGCCAAAAACACCCCCATTAATCCTGCCTGAGACAAAAGCATCAAACCCAGAAAATTTTTGGCGTTGTTGTATTGTGTAGTCCAGGTAGATAAGAATATGAGTGGGTAGGAGAGAGCGGTGAGCATACAAAGCATGGCACCCATACCATCTGCACCTATTGAAAAGCTGCTATTCAATACACCCATCCAACTTGCTTTGAAGCTAAGATTGGCTATGCTGTTAAACATGGTGAAACCTAAAATAGCAACAATAAATGTGGCTATAGCCGATAACAATGACCAAGTTCTGGCACTGGATTCTTTTTTTATAAAAAATGTAAGAATGCCACTAAGCAACGGGATCAATATCAACAATAATGCGATCATAACTATTTATTCAATGCCTTTATTTTCTAAAAAAGAATTGTACCGTAAAAATTAATAACATGCCCACCACCATCAGCAGGATGTAGGCAGCGGTTTGACCGCTTTGTAACCAGCGTAACTGTCGTCCTCCATAGTTCACTAATTTACCAACTCCGTTTACAGCCCCGTCAATAATATTCTTTTCAAAAATATTATTAAAAAATCTACTCAAAGCATTTAAGGGTTTTACGATGATGGAATCGTACAACTCATCCACATACCATTTGTCCTGAAATACTTTTCCAAGTCCTTTAGCTTCTTCCAAGTCGGGTTTGCTGCTGTATTTGCGCCAAGCAAGGATTACCATTATGATTATTAATAAGGATGAGCCCCCTGCTAATATCCATTCTGTACTATGGGCTATTTTATGTTCACCCAATAGGGTATAGGACTCAGCAAACACAGGATTCAGAAATTCATTTAATGAATGCGCTCCATGCATAATAAATTCTGGAATGCCAATAAAGCCTCCTATGATGGATAAGATAGCCAGAACAATGAGAGGGATTGTGATAGCGGCCGGACTTTCGTGAAGATGGTGTTCCTGATCTTTTGTTCCTCTAAAACTTCCTTTAAAAGTAGTGGCATAAAGTCGGAACATATAGAAGGACGTCAATAATGCGCCTATTAAGCCCAGTATATAGAGCACAGGGGTTTTGGAAAATGCACCTGCCAGTATTTCATCCTTGGAGAAGAAACCCGAAAAGCCAGGAATACCTGCAATGGCCAAGCATCCAATGAGAAAAGTGATATTAGTGATCTTCATGTATTTTGACAGTCCGCCCATCTTTCTCATGTCTTGTTCGCCGCCCATGGCATGAATGACACTACCGCTTCCAAGGAACAAAAGTGCTTTGAAAAAAGCATGGGTCATTACATGGAACACTGCAGCTACATAGCTTCCTGTTCCAATGGCCAAAAACATATATCCTAACTGACTTACCGTAGAGTAGGCCAATACCTTTTTTATATCGTTTTGCTTTAGGGCAATGGTCGCAGCCAACAACGCAGTGGCAATACCAATTACGGCAATGCTGTTTAGGGTGATTGGTGCCATGGAATACATCAAATTGGCCCTTGCAATCATGTAGATACCGGCAGTAACCATGGTCGCGGCATGTATCAATGCTGATACAGGAGTGGGGCCAGCCATCGCATCAGGCAACCAAGTGTACAGTGGTATTTGAGCACTTTTGCCCGTGGCGCCTACAAACAACAATAAGGAGATAGTAGTGATTTCGAATTCACTGAATTTGCCCAAAGCTGCTGGTGTAAATATTTCAGTAAACGTAACTGAACCTAGCTTATTGATCAGCATAAAAACGGCAATCAAAAAGGCTAGATCTCCGATACGGTTCATCACAAATGCCTTGGTACCGGCTTTTGCAAAATCTTTATTCTTAAACCAAAAACCAATAAGCAGATAGGAACAAAGACCTACTCCTTCCCAACCCATAAACATCACCACAAAATTTGCGCCCATTACCAATAGCAGCATAGAGAATACGAAAAGATTGAGGTAGGCAAAATATTTTGCAAATTGATGGGAGGGCTCTTCGTGCATATAAGAAGTACTATATACATGTATAAAGAAACCAACACCAGTAATAATTAATAAGAAAATGGATGTCAATTGATCTACCTGAAAGGCAAAAGGAATCCGAAGATTAGCCACATGAATAAAATCGAAATATTCTACCGAGGCGATGTGACCTGCCCGCACATTGAAGAAAACAATGATACTAATGATGAAAGAACCAAGTACGGTGCCACTGCCGATGATTCCGGTTAATCCTTTGGAGACATGGTTACGAAATAGACCATTCAGCAAGAAGCCCAGTAAAGGGAGTAAAGGAATTAAGAGTAGTTCGAGTTTCATTTAATTTTGTTTCGTGCTAATGCAAAAAGGGTTAACCTGACTGCTTACTAATGTTTCAATCTGTTTAAAAAATTTATGTCCACCGAATGAATATTTCTGTACATCATTACTATTATTGCCAAACCCACACTCACTTCGGCTGCGGCTACTGCCATAATAAAAAATACAAATAACTGACCATCCGATCCAGCTACAACTACCGCCTCTTTCGATACTGAATGCATTTTGGAGAATGCTACCAAGAGCAGATTTACCGAGTTTAACATCAACTCTATGCACATAAAAACGATGATTGCATTGCGGCGTGTCAGCACACCTACAATTCCAATAGTGAACAATATAAGTGCCAGTACTATGTAATAATTGATTGGCATATAATGATTTTAGTTTTTGATCAATGGTTTTTGATTTTATAGGTCAAAAATCCTTTCTGATTATTTTTTAAATTCAAATATCTTAAGACTTCTCTACTATTAGCCTTGTAGTCAGGAAGTATGGCCTAATCTTTCTTCCCTATAACTACAGCACCTACCATGGCACTTAGGAACAAAATGCTACTGATTTCAAAAGGCACCACAAAGGTGGTGAACAGTTCTTTTCCCAGATTCTTAATCAGGCCCACATCTCCTGTGTTTACTTCAGCTATGTTTTTTGAAATTTCAGAATTCTTCAAAGCAGCTACCAACACAACCAGCAGACAGCCGCCTGAAAGCACGCCCACTATTTGCAACCATTTATTCTTAAGTGGTTCAGTACTCTTGTTCAGGTTCATCAGCATGATCACAAAAAGAAATAAAACCATAATGGCTCCTGCATATACAATAATATTAACGATCGCCAAAAATTGTGCATTCAGTAGTACATAGTGTCCTGAAATCAAAAAGAAAACAGCCACCAGCCACAAAACGCTGTGCACGGGGTTTTTGCTAGAAATAACCATGATGGCGCTAAATAATGCACCCACAGTAAGAACCCAGAATAATATTTGTGTTATGCCCATTGCCTTAGTTTGCTTCTGCTATTTTGTTTTTATCTCTGTTAATAGTACCCAATGCTTGTTGATAAGCTTCTGGTTCAGTAACTGGATTTGGAATTAACAATTCTTCTTTATTATAAATAAATCCTTTACGATGATAGTTGGCTGTGGCATGTGTTTGACTTAGGTAGATGGCATCTTTAGGACAAGCGTCTTCACAAAGCCCACAAAAAATACAGCGTAGCATATTGATTTCATAACGGGCAGCATATTTTTCTTCCCGGTACAAATGTTCTTCATCAGACTTGCGTTCTGCTGCTTCCATGCTGATGGCTTCGGCAGGGCAGGCAACTGCACAAAGTCCGCAGGCAGTACATCTTTCTCGCCCTTCCTCATCCCTGTTCAATATATGCAAACCGCGAAAAACTTCGCTATATTTTCTTTGTTGCTCGGGGTATTGGATTGTGGCTTTTTTGGAAAAGAAATGCTTTAGAGTGATGGCCATTCCTTTTAGGATATTCCAAACATATAGCCGCTCCACCCAGGTCATTGGGCTTCTGTCCACCGGCTTTGCTCTATTTGTAAATTGTATCCCCATTATGTATTCGAGCAGTATTTTAATTTTCGCAAATATAGTTAAAGCATCATGCTAAAAGCCTAAAGCCTAACTCTTAATTTCTGATTTCTTCTTCATATTTCATTCAAAGTTGAATTCGAATGATTATATACAGAGTGTTTTGTTTTTAGTCCTCTGTCTGTATTCCTTATTTATTTAGCCATAACACCACTGCGGCTGTTATTAGCATATTCAACAAAGCCAAGGGCACCAGTCTTTTCCATCCCAAATGCATCAGTTGATCATAGCGGAAACGAGGGATTGTCCAGCGAATCCACATAAACACAAATACAAAAAATATGGCTTTTAAAAAGAGTACTATAAAGCTAATGAATGCTAAAAGATTCGGAGAAATACCCCAGGTGGCTTCATTCACAAAAGGTATATCATATCCACCAAAATATAGAGTGGCCATGATAACACCACTAATAAACATATTAATATATTCTGCGAATAAATAGAATCCAAGTTTCATACTGGAATATTCCTGATGATAACCAAAGTTCAATTCGTTTTCTGCTTCTGGCAAATCGAAAGGTGTGCGATTACACTCAGCCAACGCACAGATAAAGAATATGAAAAACCCTAAGGGTTGGTAAATAATATTCCATCCATTTTGTAATTGATTTTCTACAATGGTACTCATTTGTAAAGAGCCTGTAAGCATCAATACTGCAATCAAGGCCATACCCATTGCCAGTTCGTAAGAAACCATTTGTGAAGCACCCCGAATGGCGGCTAATAGAGAGAATTTATTATTAGATGCCCATCCTCCAATCATGATCCCATACACACCCAAGCTTACTACTCCAAAAACGTAAAGAATCCCAATATTTATATCTGCTACCTGTAGTGGCACTTTTCTGCCGCTAATTTCAAGAGGAGAACCCCAAGGAATAACGGCACTGGTAAGCAAAGCGGTTATCATTGCCAGCACCGGCCCCAGTACAAATAAGAATTTAGAGGAAGCGAGCGGAATAATTTCTTCTTTGAAAAATAATTTTCCTCCATCGGCCAATGGTTGCAGTAAGCCAAAAGGCCCAGCACGGTTCGGACCTATTCTGTCCTGCATGAATGCAGCTACTTTTCTTTCGCCATAAGTAGCATACATAGCTACTATCATGGAAAGGGTGATGACTAAAGCGATCAGTATCAGCTTTTCCAGAATAAAAAATAAGTCTATTGCAAGTAGGTACATAGTTTATGATTGATCTTTCTTTTCGTCAATTAATTTCTTCTTATCGAAAATATCGCTGGTGGCTGCACCTTGTATTTTGCTTAAATCAATTTCAGGATCGTTTACACCACTTACTTTATGAATGTCCATTAATAATTTAGGATCGCGCCCCATCACTTTGTTGAAAGTTTCTTGCGGCTTGGTCAATGCGTTGTATTTATTTACTCCTTTTACTGAATGGCGTGGAATGGTGGAAAGACCTTCTATTACCCAGTCCTTCACATCTTTCTTATCAAACCTACATTCGTTGCAAATCCAGCCTGGTTGGCCATCTTCGGTTGTACGAATTTCACCCCATTGATCTTTACGAGCCGTTACACGTAGTACCTCATCTCCACGTTTCCACAGAGTAACCTTGCCGCAACATTTGTCACAATTACGATGTGCATCTTCAGGTTTTGTAAACCACACACGGTTTTTGAAACGGAATGTTTTGTCGGTGAGCGCACCTACAGGACAAACATCTATTACATTACCAATAAAATCATTATCCAAAGATTTTTCTATGTAAGTGGCTATTTCACTTTTCTCACCACGGAAAAGTACCCCATGTTGTCTTTTGCTGGTAATCTGATCTGCAGTGAATACACAACGATAGCACATAATACACCTGGTCATGTGCAATTGAATATAATTGCCTAAATCGTGTTTTTCAAATACTCTTTTTTTGAATTCGTATTTAGAGGCACTGGCACCATGGCCGTAGCTTAGGTCTTGAAGGTCACATTCACCGGCCTGATCACAAACTGGACAGTCGATAGGGTGGTTGATTAATAAAAACTCTACCACACTTTTTCTGGCATCTAGCACCCGATCGCTGGTAACATTTTTTACCTCCATACCGTCCATCACCGTGGTACGACAACTGGCAACCAGTTTTGGCATGGGTCGAGGATCCTTTTCCGATCCTTTGGTTACTTCCACCAAACAGGTGCGGCATTTACCACCACTCTCTTTCAATGGTGTATAAAAACACATTGCCGGAGGAGTAACCTCTTTACCAATCTTTCTGGCAGCATGCAAAATAGAGGTGCCTGGTGGAACTTCAACGGAAACTCCATCAATGGTAACCTTAAAATTTGCAGGTGGTACTTGTTTTATTTCTTCAGACATATCTAATAAACTCAAAGGTTAAAAGTGAAAAACAAAATACAATTTGTGTCTTTTATTTTTTACTACTAGGTTCAACCTGTTTGTTTCAATTTTTACAATTGAACTAGCTAAAAATTTGCGATCTATGTTGCATGTAGAAGTATTGCTATTAAATTTTGAGTACTACTATCAAGTCCATCTAATGATGAGGATCTGATATTTTAATTTATTGCAATGCTACAAAGCAAATTCAAAAATTCTATTCTGCTCCAACCAGAGCCACTTTTCTAATCTACTACAACGTTTGCGTAAACTAATCTACAAATAAAATGTAATCCACAATTTCTTTATCCTGCTACTGTCTCTAATGCATCAGCATAATGCGCCAAACCAAAATTCCTAACCTGAGATTCCTGAGCATTGGTAACGTGCCACTCAAATTCATCACGGAAATGACGGATGGCGGCTGCCACCGGCCAGGCTGCTGCATCTCCTAAAGGACAAATCGTATTTCCCTCAATATTCTTTTGAATATTCCAAAGCAAATCGATATCACTCGCTTTACCGTGGCCGTACTCAAGTTTATGCAATAATTTATCTAACCAGATTGTTCCTTCTCTACAGGGCGAACACTGTCCGCAACTTTCATGATGATAAAATCTGGCCAGGGTATAAGTATGTTTGACAATACACTGATCTTCGTCCATCACGATAAAGCCTCCGCTACCCATCATAGTACCAGTTTGAAATCCTCCATCGGACAGACTTTCATAGTTCATGATTCTTTGCTCACCTTTTGCTGTTTTCAACAAAAGATTTGCCGGCAGTATAGGAACAGACGAACCGCCGGGAATGCAGGCTTTTAAACGCTTGCCATTAGCAATACCACCACACCATTCATCACCATAAATAAATTCTTCTACTGAGATGGTCATATCAATTTCATACACGCCAGGTTTATTAATATTACCACAGGCAGAAATCAACTTTGTTCCGGTGGAACGACCCATACCAATTTTTGCATATTCATCGCCACCTTCGTTGATGATGGGAACTATTGCAGCAATACTTTCTACATTGTTAACCACGGTTGGTCTGCCCCAGGCACCTTTGACAGCAGGGAAGGGGGGTTTAATTCTTGGATTTCCTCTTTTACCTTCCAACGATTCTAAGAGTGCAGTTTCTTCTCCGCAGATATAAGCTCCGGCACCTCTCTGCACATGAATGTCACAATCAAAACCGCTACCCAAAATATTTTTACCCAGAAATCCGTTATTGTGTGCTTCTGCTATAGCCTGTTCCAGAATGTCCACTATCCAGGCATATTCACCCCGTATATAAATGTAAGAATTGTTACTACCCAAAGCAAAAGAAGATACAATAATTCCTTCGATTAGGATATGAGGAATAAATTCCATCAGGTAGCGATCTTTAAAGGTTCCCGGCTCGCTTTCATCGGCATTTACCACCAGATGGCGAGGAACTCCTTCTGGCTTTGCCAAGAAACTCCATTTCATTCCTGTAGGGAAGCCAGCTCCTCCGCGTCCACGAAGACCGGATTTTTTCACTTCTTCGGTTATCTCATCTGGCGACATCGTTTTGAGGGCTTTCTCCACACTACGATATCCACCCTCACGTCGATAGGTATCAAAATATCTGATACCTTCTACATGCTCTTTGTCTAATAATAATTTTCTTCCCATTTTATATATACCTAATGAAGTCTTAATTACTTTTTGCTCTGCAATCCTCTATGATCGAATCTATCTTTTCTCTGGTCAAAAACTCTTTGTAATGCTTACCCATCTGCATCATCGGGGCATAACCACAAGCACCTAAACACTCAACCAATTTCAAGGTAAACATACCATCGGAAGTGGTTTCGCCAGGTTTGATGTTCAGTTTTTCTCCAATATAATCAATAATATCATCGCAACCTCTCACCATGCAGGGGCCAGTCTGGCATACTTCAAATACATGTTTTCCTACCGGCTCCAGATGGTACATGCTATAAAAAGTAGCCACTTCATACACTTCGATTGGCTCTAATTGCAGCAAGGATGCTACATAATCCATTGTTTCTGAACTGAGCCAGGTAAATTGCTCCTGTGCCAGATGCAAAACCGGCAACAAGGCACTTTTTTGTTTCCCCTCCGGATATCGTTGTATGATTTTTTCAACTTTATCCAAGTTCTCTTTTGAGAATTGTACCATAATATTTGTTAAGTTAAAAGTCAAAATTAAAAAACCTAATCTGTTCGATTTGTTTTAATTTATCCTTTCATTTTCATTTTCAATTTTTATGCATCCATTTCACCGGCTATCAGATTCAGGGATGACATGACTATTATCGCATCACTCAGAAGACCTCCTTTTACCAGTTCTTCGTAAGCCTGATAATAAATGAAACAGGGGCGTCTGAAATGTAATCTGTAAGGTGTTCTGCCACCATCACTAATGAAGTAAAATCCTAATTCGCCATTTGCGGCTTCTATGGAATGGTAAAGTTCCCCAACAGGCATGTTTATCTCACCCATGATAATTTTAAAGTGCCATATCAGTTCTTCAATTTTTGTATAGACATCCTGTTTGGGAGGCAGATAATATTCTGGATTTTCTGCATGATATATCGTGGCATCCTTACCTTTTAAGTTGCCAATTTTTTGCATTGCCTGTTCTATAATGCGAAGGCTTTGCCACATCTCATTGTTTCTAACCAAGTATCTGTCATAACAATCTCCGGTGGTTCCTACGGGAACATCAAAGTCAAATTCCTCATAGCTGCTGTAGGGCGATACTACGCGCACATCGTAATCCACACCTGCTGCCCGAAGGTTTGGGCCTGTAAATCCGTAGTTCAAAGCGCGTTCTGCACTGATTGGACCTGCACCGATGGTGCGCTCCATAAAAATTCGATTTCGGGTAAATAGGTTTTCAAATTCTCTTAATATCTTGGGATATTCTTTAAGAAATTTTTCAATTTTTTCGAAAGCAATATTGTTGAAATCTCTTTCGAAACCACCGATTCGACCAATATTGGTCGTAAGACGGGCGCCACAAACTTCTTCATAAATTTCATAAATAAGTTCGCGGTATTGCATTACATAAAGGAATCCGGTATAGGCACCACTGTCCACACCTACAATCGAATTACAAATTAGGTGGTCTGCAATTCGGGCAAGTTCCATAATAATTACCCGCAAATAATCTACTCTTTTAGGAATGTCCACTCCTAACAATTTTTCGCAGGTAAGATGCCAACCCATATTATTTAATGGGGAGGAGCAATAGTTCAACCTGTCTGTAAGCGGAGTGATCTGATATAAAGTTCTACGCTCGGCTATTTTTTCAAATGCACGGTGGATATAACCTACTGTTGATTCTGCAGCTAAAATTTTTTCACCATCCAGTTCTATGATATTTTGGAAAACCCCATGCGTAGCGGGGTGCGTAGGCCCGAGATTTAGCGTAGTGGTAGTCTTTTCTATACTACCAGCAGGAAGGTTGATATTTTGATATGTTTCTGACATTTAAAATCTTTCTTTTCGAAAATTATTTTATCTCATTCGACAGATGATTCATCTGTATCAGTTCGTTTTAAAGGAATAGGAATTCCCGAATTTTATTTTCGATAGGCTGGTATGGTTCCCTCCAGGGTTTTCTCATTACCAAAACCTGAGCTTCCACCCCGGCCAAACATTTCATCATCCTTGTCAATCCTGCTTTGATCCTCTAATGGATATTCCTTGCGTTGAGGAAAGTAGTCCATCTCGTCCACATTCATGATTCTTTTTAGGTTGGGGTGTCCCACAAAGTTTACTCCATAAAAGTCATAAGTTTCTCGTTCCATCCAATTTGCAGTGGAAAATAATCCAGTTGCGGTAAAAACGTCTGGTTTTTGAATATCAGTGAAAACCTTAAACCGAACCCTAACATTTTCTTTGATGTTGTGCATGTGGTAAACCACAGCTAGCTCTTCACCTTTATTATCAGGATAATGAACCGCACATAAATCCGTCAAAAAAATAAAACCTAGTGCTTCGTCCTGAGACAAAAATCCTAGAACTTTTAGGTTGATTTCTTTATCCGCACGAAAACTTAAGATCCCATATTGTTCTTCGAAAGAAGATACCTGCTCCCCAAATTTCTCTGTAAGTTTTTGTTGTATTAACTCGCTGGATAATGCCATAATAATGTAGAATTGACCCTTGAAAACTGCCAACCTAGGGTTTTTAGTTATTAAGATTGATTATTGTATTCCGTAGCTCTCTAATAATGCCGTGTATTGATCACTATTTCTTCTTCTCAGGCTTTCCTTTCCAATCAGATCCTGAATCCGCATTACACCATCTAAAATGGCTTCCGGTCTTGGCGGACAACCTGGCACATATACATCTACTGGTACAATTTGATCTATTCCTTGCAAAACACTATATGAATCGAAAATACCGCCGGAAGAGGCACAGGCACCAACAGCCAATACCCACCGAGGTTCTGCCATCTGCAAATAAACTTGTTTCACCACTGGTGCCATTTTTTTTGCAATAGTCCCCATCACCATGAGCAGGTCGCATTGACGAGGAGAAAACCCTACACGTTCAGCACCAAAACGAGCCAAATCATAGTGAGCGCCCATTGTAGCCATAAATGCAATGCCACAACAGGATGTGGCAAATGGTAAAGGCCAAATTGAATTTTTTCTAGCCAGCCCAATGACACTATCTAAAGAAGTGGCAAAAAAGCCCTGTCCCTGGTGACCTTCAGGCATTTCACTAACACTGATATCATCTTCTAAAGGCTTTATTTTTACATTATATGATACTGGTCTCATTGTTCAATTTTTAATTTTTGTTACTAAAATTTATTTCGGAAATTTTAGTCTTCCCACTTCAAAGCTTTTCGTTTGATGATATAAATGAATCCGCAGAGAAAAAATGAAACAAACATACATACTGCGTAAAAACCATTCCATCCCAAATCCTTAAAATTTACAGCATAGGGGTAGAAAAAGATAACCTCTACATCAAACAAAACAAACAAAATGGCTGTAAGAAAATATTTGATTGCCATTGGTTGCCGGGCTTCACCATGCGATTCAATACCACTGGCAAAGTTGGCTAGTTTGTCGCTTGTTTTTCTTTTGGGGCCAAGAAGGTGAGTAACAAAGACCAGCGTTATAATAAGACCCGCTGCAAAAATCAATTGCAACCCTATGGGGAGAAATGATTGCGCCGTATTGTTATCAATAACAGCAGTTTGAAGTAAGTAAACCATATCTAATAGTTGCGGACAAAAGTAAGACAGGGGAGTCAATTTACCATAACCTTTATTAGATAAATAATTATTTCAAAAAGAAAAGCTTCACAATTGTGAAGCTTTTCTTTTTGAAATTTGAAAAAAATTATTTTCCGCCCTTAGCTTTGGTCGCGGAGGCATTCGAAGAAGTGCCTGAACTTGGTCCTCCGCTTACAGTGCCTCCCATTGCTTTTATGTATCCGGCAACCTGTTCTTTTGCAGTGGCATCGTCTGCATTGGTGTAGGCTGTTTGAAGATATTTTACAGCATTGGTATTATCTTTTTTCACATTTGCAAAAAATATAGCCACATTAAGCGAAGTCTTAAAAATCTCACCTCTTTTTGAAGTCAGGTCAGAGGAATCATCCGGCGACTGCAGATAGGCAATATATTTATCCGCATCAGGTACCATTATGTTTTCAGTATTAGTGGTATCAAATTGACGACTACTTTCATACGCAAATCTGTAACCATAGTTCCACTTAGGGAATTTTGTACGAGCTGCATCAAACACTTTCCATGCTTTTCTGTACTGCCCAGATTTATAGAATCCGGAATAACCAGCATAGAAATAGTCGTTAATGGTAATCTTAGCCGCAGGTTTTACTTCCAGTATTTTGGCATACAAATCACCAGCCAATGCGTTCTTTCCTGCATCTGCAAACATTTTCGCACCTTGTTCCAGTACTTCCACTTTTCCAATGGCTGATGTATCCGCATTGGCAGCATCCATATATGTTTTTACAATCTCAGTTTCTTTTCCAGGGGTAGTGGACAATGAGGTAGCTTTAAGCGCATAATCTAATGGTAGAATTTTATCCTTAGTTTGTGCTTTAAAGTAGTTGTCCACAAAAGGAATAGCAGCAGCAGTATCTTTATTTTCAATCAAACTATAAGCCACCAATTTGTAGGCTTCCGGAATGGTTTGATCTCCTGCTTTTGAAATGATGTCTTTACCAATTTTGATTGCTTCCGGATATTGCTTATTGATATATAATGCCACCGCTCTGAAATATTCATTATTGGGGCTTGGAGGTAAAATGGAAACTATTTTTTCACCATAAGGCTTTGCGGCATCCATACTTTTTACGGTGAATGCATTGTATTCGTACAAATCATTAAGTGCTGGTAAATAATCGCCATTGATGGATGTAGTTTTCTGCAATGCTTCTAAATACATTTCCAGATTTCGTTGGGATTTGAATATTTTAGCCTTATTATATTCGGCTCTGGCAAAAGAAGGATAGGCCGATAATGCATCCTGATAAAGCGTAAAAGCACGGCTTCCTTCACCAGGATTTGCTTTTAAACTGGCTTCACCAAGATTTGTATTAATATCAGCCAGTAAGCGCATATCTCTTTTCTTTTCTTTTACACCCATGATGGCTACTTTAGCTGCTTCCAATTTTTCAACCGCATATTTGATATCGCCCACTTTATCTATATTATTATACACTTCTGTAACAGCATTTCCAACTGCATTCAGTGCCTGAGCCTGATCTTCCTCTTTTTTACCTGCAGCTGCTATGGCAGCCTCAAAACTTTGTCTGGCATCTGCCTGTTTGTTTTGTAAAAGAGATGATTGCCCTTTTGCAGCAAGTAATAAAAAGTTAGAACCATTGGCTGCCAATGCTTTTAAGAGCACTTCGTTTGCTTTGTCGTTTTTTTGAATTTCGAATAGTGACTTGGCCAACCAGTAGGCACCATTCGGGTCACTGCTTTGTTTTTCTAAGATGTTTATGGCTGAAGCATAATTGCCATTGTAATATGCCTTAATACCATCTTCAACACTTTGACCAAATACCACAGTGTTAGCAAATACTCCAAGTGCAAGTAACTGGATTGTTTTTTTCATCATCGTTTATTGTTTTTTTTAGTTTAATACTTATTTATATGCTATAAAAAAAGAGCTAAAGATAATTTTTTTTAGATAGAATCTTCTTTTAATTGCATTGGTCGCATTATAAAATATCTTCTGCCTGGCATCAAATAAGCACGCTTAAAAATTAGTTGGCCTATTTCGCCTCTTAAGAACTCTGCAAATCCTGTACCTAAACCACGATGGCTTTCCTTTAATATATAGGTGAGGTCTCTGGTCATTGGATATAATTTGCCATATAAATTTGCCTGCACCGGAAAGATATATTTTCCTTCATTATAGTTGCTTTTTAGGCGGGCAATTTTAACTTTTTTTAAGAAACTTACTTGTTGGTTATCTTCCGGATTGCCTATCCAGCTTACTCCAATAAATCCGATTGAATTGGGATGATTGGCAACATAGTTGATCACCGAATCACTTGACTGTGCTGCTTTGGCTTTGCTGGTTAGTGGTTTGCCACCTAAAACAGAATCTACTATATATCTCACAGTACTGGTGGCTTTCACTCCATCAAAAACCGGAATATATGGAAAATCATAAGTTCCAGTAAGAATTTGTCTTATATTGTTCATGTCAAACATAGAATCTTTTGCGGCGTTGTTCACAATCACAGCAATAGCATCTCTAGCTACTGACAATTGATCTATCATTACTTTAATAGAATCCGACAGAGAAATTCTTTCGCCTTCAGTTAATTGAATCGTAGAAATGACCATCCTAATACTATCATTCCAAAGATCCTTTACACAATCTGCCTCAGGTTTATATTGAATATTGATTTTAGTTCCAAAATTGTTCGATTCATAAACTTTTACTTCCTCATCTATGATTGGTTTGAACGACTCGTCAACACTTATTGTGATAGATCCCCGTACAGGGGTGTCTTTAAGTTCAGCACTTTTTTCTTTATAAGATTTGCATGATGCGAAAAAAAGAAAAATAACTCCAATAATTAAGCAGGTACTTCGCATCATAAATTTATTTATAATAATTCTTTTTGTATCCTCTATAAATCCGCCATCCTCCATAAATAATAGCAACCACTCCATAGATTGAGTCAAAAATATCGGGCGGATAGGATTTGTTGAGTTTGATATCCAGTTTAAATCTGAATATTAGAAATAATCCTACTAGGATGATGAGTACACCCATAGCATAATCTAATGAAGCTCTCATTTTGGAGACCTGCTGATTTCTTTGATCCTCGAATTCCTCGTTTGTTTTTAAGCTCATATTTGAATAATGGTGGAGCAAGATAAAACTTTTATAGTTAGATGCAGGAACTTTGAATGTCCATAATATCTATTTTATTCTCCAATCTTTTGCTGATTTTTTTTCAAGCTTATTTCTGAAGATGCAGGAGTGCGGATCAAGAATAAATAATCCTTTGGGAGAGAAGTATTTTTTGAGCCTGCTTCATGCATTACCTTTGGTGATTATGTATTTGGTAAAAACGCCATTTTGGTTAAAAAGAATTTATCACAATTATCATTGGGATTTCACAAAAAAGGATAAAAAACTTTACCTGACGTTTGATGATGGCCCACATCCGAAGGTTACCACTTTTGTTTTAGAACAATTGAAGCGGTTTGATGCAAAGGCTACTTTTTTTTGTGTAGGTGAAAACGTATCCTTATTTCCCGAAACTTTTAAACAGATTACAGATCAGGGACATGCTATAGGCAATCATACCTATAATCACCTAAATGGTTGGAAAACAGATACAGAAGTGTACCTACACAATATAAATAAGGCTTCAACTTTTATCTCCTCCTCTTTGTTCCGCCCACCTTATGGCAGGATTAGGAAAGAACAAGGAAAAGCACTTATGAGTAAGGGATACCAGATTATTATGTGGGATGTGCTTAGTGCAGATTTTGATCAAAAGTTATCACCTGAAAAATGTTTGCAAAACGTAATTAAAAATGCTGTTTCCGGATCCATCATTGTTTTTCATGATAGTGAAAAGGCATTCAAGAACTTATACTTTGCATTGCCTAAGGTCTTAGACTATTTTAGTCAAAAGGGATTTAGTTTTGATGCTGTAAAGGCAGTTCCTTAAAAAAAAGGAGGGCTTGGGTGAAAACCCGAGCCCGATTTTTAATCCGTACCCTATGAAAACTTACTATGAAGTTATATTTTTTAATCATATTTAGAACAAGTTGTTCAAAGTTTTAAAAAAGTTTCAAAAACAACCCAATTAATTTAGAAAATGTTTATAGATAGTCACGCTCACATATATTCTGAGCAGTTTTTTGCAGACAAAGTTGAAATGTTGCAAAAGTCGAAAGAAGCCAGGGTTGCCACTATTTTGATGCCAGCCATAGATTCGGAAACCCATGAAAGAATGTTTTCATTTGAAAATGAAACTCAGGTGAAATGTTTAAGTATGATGGGTTTACATCCCTGTTCTGTGAAAGATGACTTTAGAAGCGAATTGTCAATCGTTGATCAATATTTAAAACAGCGGAATTTTGTGGCTATTGGAGAAACAGGGCTAGACTTTTACTGGGATTTGACTTTTAAAGACCAGCAGTACGAAGCTTTTGAACAACAGATTGGCTGGGCTTTGGAATATGATATTCCTATTGTAATTCATAGTCGAAGTTCAACAAAGGAGTGTATTGATGTAGTTTCAACGTATATTGATAAAGGATTACGCGGCGTATTTCATTGTTTTGGTGGTAGTGTGGAAGAAGCTAAAACCATTATGGATTTTGGGTTTTATCTAGGAATAGGAGGGGTGCTTACTTTTAAAAAATCGGGTTTGGATACTGTACTTAAAACCGTTGGAATCGATAAAGTAGTTTTAGAAACTGATGCGCCTTATCTGGCGCCAACACCACATCGTGGTAAAAGAAATGAACCAGCCTATATTCCCTTAATTGCCCAAAAACTGGCCGACACTTTGGAATTGCCAGTATCGGAAATAGAAAACATCACCACAATAAATACTAAAAAATTATTCCGAATTTAGAAATAGAAAACCCTATTTTTGCAACCCAATTTTACGGAGACGTGTCCGAGTGGTTGAAGGAGCACGCCTGGAAAGTGTGTATACGGGAAACTGTATCGCGAGTTCGAATCTCGCCGTCTCCGCAAATTACTTCCTACTTTTTTTGTTCCCCAATAATTTATTACAAGTCTTACATTTGCCTCAATGCAAACGAACAACTTGTCACAGTCTGCCGGTTTCCGTTTTAGGGAAGCCATGAAAAAAGAAAATCCATTACAAATTGTTGGTACTATCAATGCCAATCATGCGTTGTTGGCATCACATGCGGGGTTTAACGCCATTTATCTTTCTGGTGGCGGAGTGGCTGCTGGTTCGCTAGGCATTCCGGATTTGGGTATCACCACTTTGGAAGATGTTCTTATCGATATCAACCGCATTACTAATGTGGTGGACACTCCTTTGATGGTGGATGTGGATACTGGTTTTGGTAGTTCTGCCTTTAATATTGAACGAACAGTTAAGTCCCTGATCAAAGCAGGAGCTGCCGCCTTACACATCGAAGATCAGGTGGGAGCAAAACGCTGCGGACACCGTCCCGGAAAGGAAATTGTATCCAAAGCCGAAATGGTGGATCGACTAAAAGCCGCTGTGGATGCCAGATATGATGCGCATTTTGTGATTGGTGCCAGAACAGATGCGTTTGCAAGTGAGGGTTTGGAAGGTGCACTCGAAAGAGCAGTTGCTTACAAAGAAGCCGGAGCTGATTTCATATTTGCCGAAGCAGTGCCGGACATTTCCTATTATCAAAGTTTTGTGAATGCCACTGGAATCCCTGTACTTGCCAATATTACTGAGTTTGGGATGATCCCTATGTACACGATTGATGAACTACAGGAAGCCGGAGTAGGGTTAGTACTATATCCGCTTTCGGCCTTTAGGGCTGCCAACAAAGCGGCACAAAATGTGTTTGAACACATTAGAAAGGAGGGTACACAAAAAAATGTACTGCACACCATGCAAACCCGTCAGGAGTTGTATGAAAGCATCAATTATTACGACTATGAAAAAAAAATGGATGAACTTTTTAAAAGAAAATAACGATGAGTGCCACAATTGAACCCACCACATTTAAACCTAAAAAAAGTGTAGCCCTTTCGGGGGTAGCTGCCGGTAACACCGCTTTGTGTACGGTTGGTAAAAGCGGCAACGATCTCCATTATCGCGGTTATGATATTCATGACCTGGCAGAAAAAGCCGATTTTGAAGAAGTGGCCTATTTGCTAATACACGGCAAATTGCCCAATATTGCTCAGCTAAAAGCCTATAAGTCCAAACTGAAATCTTTAAGAGGTTTGCCCGAAGTAGCCAAGCGAAGCTTAATACAATTGCCAGCTAGTGCCCATCCCATGGATGTATTGAGAACCTATACCTCCATTCTGGGTACCCTCATGCCGGAAAAAGAAGATCATAATACCTCCGGTGCCAGGGATATTGCCGACAAGCTTCTGGCATCCTTTTCTTCGGCGCTATTGTTTTGGTATCATTATTCGCACAATGGTAAACAGATAGAAGTGGAAACCGAAGACGATTCCGTAGGCGGACATTTTCTGCATTTACTACATGGCGAAAAACCTTCGAATAGTTGGGTAAAAGCCATGAATATATCTCTAAATCTTTATGCCGAACATGAATTCAATGCTTCCACCTTTACATCTAGAGTGATTGCTGGCACTGGCTCCGATATGTATTCTGCTATTACAGGTGCCATTGGTGCCTTGCGTGGCCCTAAACATGGTGGTGCCAACGAAGTGGCTTTTGATATTCAAAGCCGGTATGCCAGTGTGGAAGAAGCAGAAACAGATATAAAAAACCGATTGGATAAAAAGGAAGTGATCATTGGATTCGGTCATCCGGTTTATACCATTGCTGATCCAAGAAATGAGATCATCAAAAAAGTAGCCAACGACCTTTCTCAGGAAGCAGGAGATATGCTCTTGTACGATATTGCCGACCGACTGGAAAATGTGATGATGGAAGAAAAAAAGATGTTTCCCAACCTGGACTGGTTTTCTGCCGTGGCCTATCATATCATGGGTGTGCCCACTGCTATGTTCACTCCTTTGTTTGTGGTGTCTCGCGTCACAGGCTGGAGTGCTCATATCATAGAGCAAAGACAGGATGGAAAAATTATCCGTCCTAGTGCCAATTATACCGGGCCCGAAAATTTGAAATTTGTAGCATTAGAAAAACGGAGCTAGGTTTTTAGGCCGACGGATGAACTTAGGGCATCTGTTTTGCTATTGCCTATCCCGAATTGAGGGACTTGCTTGTGCCATTGTGCAAGTGGCAGCCAATATAATCGCAGCAAACAAAATTGATTGGATATGCACCACAATTGAAGAGTGCGACGCAAGACCGGGGATAGTAGCACCAAAGCTGGGAACAAAAAAATCAATAGTCAATAATCAATAGTCAATATTCAATAATCAATAGTCAATAGCAATATTCAATCTTCAATAGTCAACATTAAAAATTCAACATTTCTTTATTCATGAGCATACACATTTCAAACGAAAGACCGCAACCAGACAAGGTTTTGGCAGATATTGCAGATTATGTTTTGAACTACGAAATCAAAAGTCAACTGGCTTTGCAGACTGCACAGTATTGCCTGCTGGATACATTGGGATGCGGCTTCGAAGCATTGACCTATCCGGCTTGTACCAAATTGTTAGGCCCGTTGGTGCCAGGAACAATGGTGCCGAATGGAGCCAAAGTGCCGGGAACAAATTTTGTATTGGATCCCGTTCAGGCAGCTTTTAATATTGGTGCCATCATTCGCTGGCTCGATTTCAACGATACTTGGCTGGCAGCAGAGTGGGGGCATCCATCGGACAATCTGGGAGGGATTTTAGCTACTGCCGATTGGTTGAGCCGCACGAATATTACTGAAGGCAAAGCACCACTCACCATGCTTCAGGTGCTGGAGGCCATGATATTGGCGCATGAAATTCAGGGCGTGCTGGCGTTGGAAAACTCTTTCAACAAGGTTGGGCTGGATCATGTGATACTGGTGAAAGTGGCCTCTACGGCCGTGGTTGGGAAATTGATAGGACTGGATCGCGATGCCTTGATTAGCGCTATTTCATTGGCTTTTGTGGACGGACAATCGCTGCGCACCTATCGCCATGCACCCAATACCGGAAGCAGAAAATCTTGGGCAGCCGGCGATGCTACTTCCAGAGCAGTGCGATTGGCACTGATTGCCAAAACCGGTGAAATGGGTTATCCATCTGTACTTACCGCTAAAACATGGGGTTTCTATGATGTGTCCTTTAAAGGCAATGAGTTTAAATTCCAACGGGATTATGGGACTTATGTAATGGAACAAATTTTATTTAAGATTAGTTTTCCGGCAGAGTTTCATTCCCAAACCGCAGTGGAAGCAGCCATGACCCTACATGAATTACTCAAGGCAAAAGGCAAAACCAGTGAGGATATAAAAAAGATTACCATTCGTACCCACGAGGCGGCCATCCGAATCATCGATAAAAAAGGACCATTGAATAACCCTGCCGATCGGGATCATTGTATCCAGTACATGGTGGCTGTGCCGTTGATTTTTGGCAGACTGACTGCCTCCGATTATGAGGATAAAATAGCCGGGGATGCTAGAATTGATATATTGCGGGATAAGATAAATTGTGTGGAAGACGAGCAGTTTTCAAAGGATTATCATGATCCGGAAAAACGATCCATTGCCAATGCCCTGACGGTGGAACTAAATGATGGAACCTTGCTGGAGGAAGTGGTGGTTGAATATCCAATCGGACACAAACGTAGAAGAGATGAGGGGATCCCGAAACTTATCGAAAAGTTCAAAATTAATCTGGCTCGTATTTTTGAAGTTGACCAACAAGAAAGGATTCTGGCGGTAGGGTTGGATTATGACAAATTGGTTCAAATGAACGTAAATGAATTTGTGGACTTGATGGTGAAGTAGTCCTGATGGCCTAATATTTTTATTCGGGTATTGCTTTCTATTTATATAAAAGCAATACCCGATTTTTGTGTCTATAAATCTGGTGATATTTGCATTGCATCCGTATCATATTCATATTGTTTTATATTGCCTTGGCAGTTGTAACTGTACAAGCTCAAAACCCAATTCACTCCAATTTCAGGCAAAAAACTATAGCTGTTTTACCTTTGAAAGCCAGCATGCTGGATACCCTCAGTATCGTGCCATCTACTTTTAAGATCCTGGGAATAGATAGTCAGCATTTTCGTGTGGACTATGCCAATGCGATGCTTTATTGGATTGTTCCGCCTAATGATTCTTTTGTAACTGTTAGCTACAGGGTGTTTCCTTTTAAGTTAAATACAGTGGTGCAAAGAATGAATTTTGACAGTCTGGTAAATTTTACAGCAGCACCCATTGGTCCGAGAAACGATGGGAGAGGACAGAACGATTTATTCAATTTTGGCAATATCAATGCACAGGGAAGTTTTGGAAGACAAATAGGTTTTGGAAATAATCAGGATGTAGTGCTGAATTCGAACCTGAACATCCAGCTTAGTGGGATGCTGGCCGACAGCATAGAATTGCAGGCGGCTATTACCGATAATAATGTGCCTATACAACCCGATGGCAATACTCAACAGCTAAACGAATTTGACGAAGTGTATATTCGATTCAAGAAAAAGAACTGGCAGCTGAATATTGGTGATATGGATTTGAAGGAAAACCGTAGCCATTTTCTGAATTTTTATAAACGGCTGCAGGGAATTTCTTTTCAAACAACCAACGCTCTTTCTGAAAAAACACAGTCGAATACTCTGGTCAGTGGGTCCATCGCTAAAGGAAAGTATACGAAAAATGTTATTCAGAGTTTGGAAGGAAATCAAGGTCCATACAGACTTTCTGGTGCTAATGGAGAAACTTTTTTTATTGTGCTGGCCAATACAGAAAGGGTGTATATAGATGGTGAGCTGGTGCAGCGAGGAGAGGACCAGGATTATGTCATCAACTACAATACGGCGGAGATCACCTTTACACCCAGGCGGATGATTACTAAGGATAGTCGTATTCAGATAGAATTTGAATATGCCGATCGAAATTTTTTGAATACAAACCTGTTTGCCATGCAGGAACTGGATTTTAGCAAAAAACTGAAACTGCGAATTGGATACTTTGGCAATACCGATTCTAAAAACTCATCGATCAATCAGGTGCTGGATGAAAAACAAAAACAGTTTTTATTTAATATCGGGGATAGCGTGCAGAATGCGTTTTATCCATCTGCTACCTTAGATACTTTAACTACAGGAAAAATATTATACGAATTAGTGGTTGATACCCTGAACAATGTGGTGAATTCCTTTTATCGCCATTCTGTGGATCCCCAAAAAGCAAAATACAATCTGGCTTTTACAGAGGTAGGCTTTGGTCATGGAAATTATGTGGCAGACAATGGAAATGCTAATGGAAAAGTATTTGTGTATTTGCCACCGGTAAATGGAGCAAAACAGGGAAATTTTGAACCAGTTGTTTTATTGGTGGCTCCCAAAAAACAACAACTCTTTACACTCGGAGCAGACTACAGCATATCGAAAAACACTTTGTTGAAAACAGAATTGGCTGCTAGCCATTTCGATGTAAATACCTTTTCGTCACTACATGGCAATGACAACAAAGGGTATGCTGCAAAATTGAACCTAAGCAATGCCAAATTAATAAATGAAAAAGGAAAACTACAGCTGCTCACGAGTTTAGATTATGAATATGTGCAGCAGCGATTTCAGCCCATAGAGCGTTTAAGGTCAGTGGAGTTTTCCAGAGATTGGGGACTGCCATTGACCACTGAAAGAACAAATGAAAACATCGTGAAAGCTTCCGCTGGCCTAAGGAATGAGAAGGGTAATAGCTTGCAGTATCATTTTACAAATTACCGTAGAAGCGATGACTACAATGGATTTCAAAATTCCTTATCTCAGTTCACGAATTGGAGTAACTGGAGCTTCCATAATCAGATAGTGATTACCAATTATCATACAGCACTGGAAAGAGGATATTTTTTAAGACCTACGTTAGATATCAACAAAAAAATTCCCTGGCTTCACAATTGGGTGTTGGGGGGTAAATACACTTTGGAAGAAAACAAAAGCCATTTCATAAAGAACGATTCCTTAAATGAATCCTCCTTTTCCTTTAATACTTATACCGCCTATATTAATTCTGGGGAACAGTCTAAAAACAAGTATGGTATTAGCTTTTTCACCCGAACAGATAAATATGCCTTTGGAAAAAGCCTGATTCGGGGTGACAGAAGTTATAACCTGAATTTGCAAACTCAATTGTTATCTAATGAAAAAAGACAGTTTTATCTGAACACTACATTCAGAAAATTGAAAGTGTTTAATGATTCAGTAAGCAGGCAAACAGAAGAGAATACAGTATTGACAAGAGCAGAATATCAAATGAACGAATGGAATGGTTTTCTGAAAGGGAATGTTTTGTACGAAATCGGATCTGGTCAGGAACAAAAGCGGGACTATGCCTATCTGGAAGTTCCGGCGGGTACAGGGCAATATACCTGGATAGATTTTAATGAAGATGGAATTCAGCAATTGAATGAATTTGAGTTGGCTGCCTTTTCAGACCAGGCAAAGTTTATTCGCATTTTTACACCAACCAACGATTATATCAAAGCTAACTATACTACATTCAATTATAATATCAGCATTACGCCCAAACAATTATGGGGTCGAAAAGAATTGGAAGGTTTCTCAAAGTTTTTATCGCGCATAATAATCACCAGTTCTCTGCAAATCGCCAAAAAATCCATCGCCAATGGAAAGTTTGAATTTAATCCTTTCGGCAGTGCTTTGGTAGATAGTAGTTTGATAACAATGAACTCCATTTTAGCCAACACCGTCTCCTTCAACCGACAAAGCACCAAGTGGGGCCTTGATTTCAGTAATCTTAGAACCAACAACAAATCATTCCTAACTTATGGATTTGAAACCAGGCAAATAAACGACTGGGTTTTGAAATATCGTCATTTTTTAAGCAGGTCGTTTACGCTGAACATAAATACGGTGGCTGGCAGTGTTTTGCTTTTCACAGATGGTAATCAATTTGAAAACCGCAATTATGATATTAGTAGGAACAATGTGGAAACCATGCTCTCCTATATCAATGGCACATCCTTCCGAATTTCCAGCGGATATAAATTTGAGAGAAAGGCCAATGCGATTAATTATGGTGGTGAGCAATCTTTCTCCAATTTATTATACTTAGAATCGAAATACAATATCCTCCAAAGTGCTTCACTCACTGGTAAGTTCAGTTATAATGGCATCAGGTTTAATACTACAAAGAATACTGCCCAATCCTCAGTAGGTTATATCATGCTGGATGGTTTGTTGCCAGGGAGTAATTTTTTATGGAATCTGGTGCTTACCAAACGTATTCTAAAAAATCTTGAATTGAATTTTCAGTATGATGGTCGTAAACCAGGAAATACTAAAACCATTCATACCGGCAGAGCATCCTTGACCGCTATATTTTAATTTCAAAAAAGATTCCTTTAGATCTTCTGGCCTTTGCAGACAGCGGTAGTTTATATTTGCCTCCGTGGTAAAAGAAATTACAATCTATACAGATGGCTCTTCCAGAGGTAATCCCGGACCAGGTGGGTTTGGGGTTGTATTAATGTATCAAAGCCATCGAAAAGAAATTTCAGGTGGATATAAACGTACAACCAACAACCGAATGGAACTGATGGCGGTGATAGAAGGCCTCAAAGCCCTGAAAACACCAGATATTCCAGTAGTCATTTATTCCGATAGTCAATATGTGGTGAATGCTATTTCCAAAGGCTGGTTGAACAACTGGATAAAGACAGACTTTAAGGGCGGAAAAAAAAATAAAGACCTCTGGGTTCAATACTTTAATCTATCCAAAAGGTTTAATATCCGGATGGTTTGGGTAAAGGGTCATGCAGATAACCCTTTCAATAACCGATGTGACCAACTGGCTACTGCTGCTGCAGATGGAACTAATCTGAAAGTGGATACTGGATTTGAATAAAAAAGTAACTATATAATGATATAAAATATGAAACGATATTGTCTGGCTGTAGATTTGAAAAATGATGAAAAACTGATAGTAGAATACGAACAGTATCATGAAAAAATCTGGCCTGAAATAGAGCAAAGTATTCTGGAATCTGGGATTACCAACTTGGAAATTTACAGGATCGAAAACCGGTTGTTTATGATCATGGAGGTGGATGATAGCTTTTCATTCGAAAGGAAGCAAGAGATGGACACAGCAAACACCAAAGTGCAGGAGTGGGAATTGCTGATGTGGAATTACCAGCAGGCATTGCCTACTGCCAAGTCTGGTGAGAAATGGATACTCATGAAAAAAATTTTCCAGCTTTAAGAATGGATTGCATAAAAACAAAAGGAAGGGTTTGTTGCCCCTTCCTTATTCATTAAACATAATAGCCTCAAAGGTATTAACTACCTCTTTGCGAGCCGGTATTTTGTTGCTTACTTACAAAGTTTTGTGAATTTGGTTTTTGAGCAAATTTAGTACCGCCAGTTGCTTTTTTGTTGGCACCACCTTTTGCATCTTTCTTTCCTTTTTTATTGTTTTGATTTAACAGTGACATAAACTTAATTTTTGTTTAGATGATATTCCAAAGCTATTGGATTATTATTGCAAAGATTGTTAAAATATGTATAGAAAAAGTGGGTCATTTTATTGCTGTAAAAAAAACTATACTTCTTAATTCTTCGATCATTCATCCACAGGGTTCAATCAAGCAATAACGTATGTACGCCTGGCGTATATCTTTTTTCCAATGCATCAGTTATTTTTTGTAAATGAAGATCCGTTGTCAGGAAATCAGCATTTGAAGCATCCACAAACAACACCGGAAAATTAGATTGTTTGATGTATTGCAAATAGGTGTCCTGAATGCTTTGAAGATAATGATCCGGTATTTTTTGTTCGTATGCCCTTTGACGTTTTCTTATATTTTCCTGCAATTTTTCTAGGGGTGCATGAAGATAAATCAGGATCTGAGGTTGAATTAGATTCTGTTGAATAATGTCAAATAATCTCTGATACAGTTTGAGCTCATCATCGCTCAGGGTGTTTCGGGCAAATAATAATGACTTGGTGAACAAATAGTCACTGACGGTGATCTGCTGAAACATGTTCTTTTGAAGCAGCATTTCCTGCAATTGTTTATACCTTTCTGCCATAAAAAACAATTCAAGCGGAAAAGCATATTGTCGTTGGTTCTCATAAAACTTTGGCAAAAAAGGATTATCTGCAAACTCTTCCAATACCAATTTGGCCTGGAAATGATGACTCAATTTGGTAGCCAGTGTGGTTTTTCCGGCTCCAATATTTCCCTCTACGGTTATGAACTCATATTGCATAAATGTGGCAGCAATGTTACGAATAATTACGAATCAGCCAGAAGCCTGAATTTCAGATCATCATTTTTTTTAGTGCTCAGGTCCCCCAAAAGCCTATTCTAATGATTTCACAGTAAGCGTATCGGCACAAGTTTCTAAAATGCTATGTATGGTTTTACCAATGGTCGGATGCACCAGATCGCCAGCAATCTCAGCCAACGGAGTTAATACGAAATTTCTTTCGATTATGCGTGGATGCGGCACCACAAGTTCAGGCGTATAGATGATATCCAGATTATAAAATAAAATGTCAATGTCTATTATGCGAGCGTCGTATTTAATGAGCCTAATGCGCCCCATCTCTTTTTCAATTTCCAAAATTGTGTGCAACAAGGATTCTGCGGATAATAAAGTTTGAATCATTATTACCACATTATAAAATCCTGGTTGGTCAGCAATGCCCCAGGGCTCGGTTTCATAAATGGACGAGGTGCATAAAATGTCTCCCGCCTTTTGCCCAATCAGGTTTTTAGCTGTCTCTATATTTTCTTTCCGGTTTCCCAGATTAGTACCGATGATCAGATATGCCTTGTTCATTATATTTTCCATAAACCAGATCAAATATCTTTAATTTTGGCGGTTGTACAATAGTATTGAATTTGTACCGGTAACAAAATGTAGGTTTCGTATTCAATAGGAGGAGAAATCGGGAGAAACAACTTTGTTTGACCAAATCTAAATTGGCTTAAAAAGTGGTTTCGTTTTCCGAATTATCTAATAAAAAATTTAGCTCGAATGAATTCATTCTTCAAAATCTTTTTGGCTGTATTCTTAGCCCTGGTAGTTTTTAGTATTCTGAGTTTTGTGTTTTTTGTCGGAATTGCTGGCAGTGCTATGTCTGGCTCGGGGCCCGTGGTGGCTGAAAAGACCGTTTTGCAATTAGATCTTTCAACCAGATTTGAGGAACACAGCTCTCAAAACTTTGAAAAAATATTAAGCAATAAGTCGTTGAGTGAGCCTCCTTCTTTTTATGACCTTATTCGGTTGATAAAAAAAGCAAAGAATGATAAAAATATCAGCGGCATTTTCATTAAGGCAGGCAATAATAGTAATGGATTCGCTAACAGCGATGAGATTAGATCAGCACTGAAAGAGTTTAAATCTTCTGGTAAATTCATTATGGCCTATGCCGATATAATGTCTCAAAATGCTTATGCAGTTGCCAATGTTTCAAACAAAATTTATGTAAGTCCAAAAGGAGTGTTTGAGTGGTATGGTATGAGCGTAAACTATCTGTTTCTAAAAGGTGCCTTGGATAAATTGGAAATTAAACCCCAGATATTTTACGCTGGGAAATTTAAGAGTGCCACAGAACCACTGAGGGTGGACAAAATGACTGATGCTAACAAACTGCAAACAACAGTATGGTTAAATGACATTTACAATGAACTGCTGCTGAAGACTGCAGATGAACGGAAAATAGATACAGCCTCGCTCAAGGCACTTGCCAATGCAGGGAAAGTGCAAACCCCTGAGGATGCAGTTAAATATAAACTGATAGATGGCGTGAAATATGATGATGAAGTAAAGGATGAAATCAAAAAGCAATTAAAAATAGATTCTAATACGAAAATCAATTTCTTAAGTATATCAGACTATGCGACTGCTAATAAAGGATTTGATGAATCTGGCGATGAGATTGCAGTCATTTATGCTAGCGGTGATATTGTGGATGGCGAGGGGAAGGAAGATGAAATTGGAAGCGAAAAATACATAGATCTGATTCGAAAAGCAAGATTTGATAATGACGTAAAAGCCATAGTGCTGAGGGTGAATTCCGGAGGGGGTAGTGCCCTGGCCAGTGAGAACATACTCCAGGAAATGAAATTAGCCAAAAAGGTGAAACCGGTGATGGTGAGTTTTGGTGATGTAGCTGCTTCCGGAGGTTATTATATCTCGGTAGCTGCGGATAGTATTTTTGCTTCTAGAAATTCTATTACTGGATCTATTGGTGTATTTGGATTAGTGCCGGATATGAGCACCTTTTTTAAAAATAAATTAGGGGTTACTTTCGATGGGGTAAAGACGGGGCCCTTGGCAGACGCAGGAAGTGTTAGCCACCCTATGACCGAACCGGAGAAAAAAATAATACAAAGCAGTATTGAAAGAATTTATGCTGATTTTAAAGAACGGGTAGCCACCGGTAGGAAAAAAGACACCGCATATATCGAGACCATCGCTCAAGGCAGAGTATGGACAGGACTACAAGCCAAAGAAATAGGATTGGTAGATGCTTTTGGAGGCTTAGAAACAACCATTGCAGCGGCTGCGAAAAAAGCAAAACTGACTAACTACAAACTGATTGAGTATCCCAAACCTGCTTCGTTCATAGAAAAATTATTTGGAATAGACAATATGAATATGACCGAAACAAAGATCAAAAATGATTTGGGTATAGAGTATTATAATATCTACAAGCAATTGAACCGGGTAAAACAAATTAGTGATGGGCCACAAGCCAGACTACCATTTGAGTTTACCTTTAATTAAGTGAAGAGTATCCCACATTAATAAAAAAAAATATTCACTTTTCACCATTCGAAATTCATAATTCACTTAATGTCTTATAGTCAGTCAAAAGCATTGTGGGCCATCACAAAAGCCAGCTTTAAAGCAATTTTTAGTCAGCCCTCAGCCATTTTTTTCAGTTTCCTTTTTCCAATTGTTTTCATATTGGTTTTTGGTGCTTTTAGCGACCGCCCATCCGATCCATTCAAAGTGGCTATAGCTCCGGGTAGCGATACCAGCTCAGTATTATACGACAGTCTGATCCAAAATCCTAGAGTTAAGATCATTCCTTATACGGATTCTGTTAAGAGAAATGCCGACCTCACCAAAGGAAAACTAGCAGCCATCATCAGTATTAAAAAAGTAAATAGTGATTCTACAACACAGAACATTGTTGGCTTACTGGCTAGCGAGGCGGGTGGAGGTGCCGTGTACAATCTGATGCAGACTTTGGACTATCAGGCAATAAAAATAGAACTAGCCGATGCCCATAAGTTGCAAAGAGAATACCTGCTTGTTCCGCAAATTGTTCCAGGAAAAAAATACCGGCAAATAGATTTTATATTGCCGGGTCAGTTGGGTTTTTCCATTTTATTTGCCACCATGTTTGGTATAGCCTTTGTCTTTTTTAATCTGAGAGAACAGCTAGTGCTCAAAAGATTTTATGCGTCGCCTGTAAGAAAGATAAATATCCTGATTGGGATAGGAGCCAGTCGCTTGTTTTTTCAGTTGGTAAACGTGGTTGTTCTCATCCTATTCGGTCATTTCTTTTTGAACTTTACCTTGGTGAATGGAGCCATCACTTTTTTTGAAATGATTGCACTTAGTATTTATATGTTGTTTCTGCTGATGGGGGTAGGATTGATTTTTAGTAGTGTGGCAAAAACCGATTCCAGCATTCCTTTATTGATAAACCTTTTTGGTTTTCCACAAATGCTATTGTCAGGTACATTTTTTCCAATAAATGTCTTTCCAGAATGGATGCAGAACCTTTGTAAACTACTACCGCTAACACCTTTTAATGATGCCATGCGAAAGATTTCTTTCGAAGGACTACATATCTATGATTGTGGCCAAGAGCTGGGCATTCTTGGCATTTGGATATTGCTGGTTTATGCCATCGCCATCAAAATAATGAAATGGGAATGATAGAGAAATTAAAAAGAAATTTCATTTAAACCTCTTGATACAATTAAACCTGAATTTTTAAAACAAAACATATCCAATTTTACCATGAAGTTTGTTCGTCTGATTTTTTTTAGCACACTTGTCTTTGTGATCCTTGCGTTAGCCGTTTCATTTTTTATCCCCTCACATATTCGTGTTTTTAGAATGGTGAAAATTGCTAATGGAAGAGATAGTGTTTTGAGAGAGATAAAGGATTTGTCTCAATGGAAAAAATGGTATCCAGGAATGGATAAAATTGAATTGAAAAATCCGGAAACAAAAGATGGATTGGTAGTGAAAGCTACAGCTCGTAATGTACTCCTTCAGGTAGATGAGGCCAAAGATAGTTTGGTGGTAGTGAAATTTCAAAGTGGTGAGCGACCTGTCATGGCTACCTGGCAGATTAACCGAGATATTAAGACCGATTCACTTGTGCTGCAAAACACCATGGAATTTGACCTGAAATGGTATCCTTGGGAAAAGTTCTCCAGTCTGCTCCTAGATAAGAGCTATGGAAATATTATGCAAATGGGCTTGGATGCATTGAAAAAAGAAAATTGATAGATGAGCGCATAGCCTAATAAAGTATTAGGATTTGCCTTTTGCATAAGCCTGCCTTTTTAATAGCCATATATTGAAAAATTTTTGCATTTTTGCACAAACCTGCCTGTATTCATGAAGATGGAAATTTATAGTTCTCTGGTGGAGAAGAAGAAGGCTGCTAAGAAGTCGTTTGTGGTGTTAATTGATCCAGATGATATCACTTTGTCATCCCTCGAACGGTTGATTTCTCTTTCCAAAAAGGCTGGAGTGGACTATTTCTTTGTTGGTGGAAGTCTGGTCATTTCCACCCATCTGGATGAAGTGGTACAGCAGATAAAATCTTCCTGCGATATTCCCGTAGTCCTTTTTCCAGGAAATCCTTCTCAACTATCAAAGTATGCCGATTCGCTCCTGTATCTATCCCTGATTTCCGGAAGAAACCCTGAGCTACTGATTGGACAACATGTGGTTTCTGCTCCGTTTGTAAAACGTAGCGGACTCGAAATTATCCCCACAGGTTATATCGTGGTGGATGGTGGTGCTCCCACCACCGTATCTTATATCAGCAATGCTGCACCCATTCCTTCTAATAAAAATGACATAGCTCTGTGCACCGCAATGGCAGGAGAAATGTTGGGAATGAAATTGATCTATATGGATGCCGGGAGTGGAGCCAAACAACCCATTACGGAAAGTATGATTGCTGCTGTTTCAGAAAATGTGCAAGTCCCCCTGATTATTGGAGGAGGGATCAGTGATCCCGAAAAAGCCTACCGGAATTGCAAGGCTGGAGCTGATGTTATTGTAATTGGAAACGCAATTGAAAAAGATTCATCCCTCATCATGGAGATGTCTCAGGCGATCCACAGTTCTTCCAGAGTAAGTTTTTAGGAAAGTCCAGAAGCCTACAATATCCACTTGTATTATCTTCGAACAAGTTCAACTAAAATTTCAAAATAATGGAATTAGGAAGTGGTATGTTTGGCGATCTTAGAATAGAGGCCAACAGAAAAGTGCAGTCGGCCCACCAGCGTCTTCAGGAAATTCTGGAAGAAATAAAACTAATGGATCAGCTTGGTCTAGATTTTTTCGGAATCGGTGAGCACCATCGACCAGACTATGCTGTTTCTGCTCCAGAAATCGTATTGGCTGCAGCAGCTACTATCACCCATAAAATAAAATTAGGAAGTGCAGTTACGGTTCTGAGTTCCACAGATCCGGTAAAGGCCTACCAAAACTTTGCCACGGTAGATCTGATCTCAAATGGACGTGCCGAACTGATGGCAGGTCGTGGAAGTTTTATAGAATCGTTCCCACTTTTTGGATATGATCTCAAAGATTATGATGATCTCTTTGATGAAAAACTTCGGCTGTTGGTGGATATAAACAAATCCGATATCATTTCCTGGAAAGGAAAATTTAGGGCTCCTTTGCAAGAGCAACTAGTATTGCCAAGAGCCATGAATAACCATCTGAAAATATGGGTAGCCGTTGGCGGCACGCCCGAATCGGTGATCAGAGCGGCAAGTCTGGGTCTTCCCGTGATGTTTGCCATTATCGGTGGAAACCCGGTTCAGTTTAAACCTTTGTTCCACTACAACCGGGAGATCTATGAACAGGCTGGGCATGATCCTCTTCAGTTCGAAGTAGGGGTACACATACATGCTTTTTTTGGAGAAAACAGTAAAGAAATAGCAGAATATTACTATCCCGTGTATGCTTCGCAGATGGATAGAATTGGTCGCTCTCGTGGCTGGCCTCCATACCAGCGCAGCCAGTACGATCGCGGTCGTGGATCAGGAGGCCATCTGATTATTGGTGATGTACATGAAGCCGTAGATAAGATTTTGGCACTCAAAGAAATGTTAGGCTTAACAAGATTTTCGGCACACATGGATGTAGGAGCCCCTTCGCATGAAAGAATGATGAAATCAATCGAAATATTTGGAGACAAAATAGCTCCTAAAGTAAGGCAGGCACTCAAGATTTGAGTTAGCTACATTCAAAATGGCAGGTCTGGAAAAATTTTGTTCAACAAGCTTGGTTTGTAAATCATTTTTATTATCGGCCCTCCAACCCCCTCAACCATATTTTCCATCATAATAATTTTATCCTGCATTATTTTTATCGTAAAACTTTCCAATTTTATAGCAAAAAGTTATGCAAACGGTTTCGGGAAAATTTGTTCCGGTCATGATTACGCCTTTTAATCTAAAGGCAGAAATAGATTTTGATGCAGTCTCAGTATTAATCGACTTTTACCTCAAAGCAGGTGTAAAAGGCATTTTCGCCAATTGCCTAAGCAGCGAAATGTTCAGCATTAGCGAGGCTGAAAGATTACAATTGACCCGGCATATTGTTCACTATGTAAATGGACGCGTTCCCGTAGTAGCTACAGGTTCTTTTGGATTGACCATCGAAGAAAAAGCCACCTTCACCAAGCAGATTTACGATACAGGTGTTGATGCAGTTATTCTCATTTCCGGCCATTTTGCTAAACTGGAAGAAAGTGATGATCAGTTGCTACTCAATTTTGAAAAAATGTTTTCCCTCACCGGCAATATTCCCCTGGGCATTTATGAATGCCCGGCTCCTTACAAACGAATTTTAAGTGCCGAAGTTTTTACAAAACTAGTACAGGCAGACCGCCTGGTGTATCATAAAGACACTTCCATCACCCATCAAAATGTTCAGACCAAGTTGAATATCTTAAAAGAAATACCCAACAGGCTTCAGTTCTATGATGCGCACACACCAAACTCCGTTTTTAGTTTGCAAAACGGAGCCACAGGAATGTCTTCCATTTCCGGCAATTTTTATCCCGAAGTCATGGTCTGGATGGTAGAAAACGCCAACAACACACATCGGCAACAAGATGTAACCTGGCTTCAGGAACAACTCACCAGCGTAGATCCAATGATTCATGTGGCCTATCCCATGTGTTCAAAATACTTTTTACAAAAACGAGGCCTTCCAGTTCGCAACATTAGTAGGGCCTATGCCTTGCACCTCACGCCCGATCAAAAGCAAGAAGTGGACGCACTTTACAACAAGTTCCTCAGTTGGTGCGAACGCCTGGAAATAAACCCAGTTACTTCATCTGTATTAAATTAGCATAATTTTTATGAACAAGGCAGTAGAATATATGGCATCAATATTGCGTCGCACTCTTGTACTTTGGGTAACCATGCTCATCTCTTTTCACAATTTGGTACAAGCGCAGTCTGATAGCGACAGTGCCTATTCCATGCCCCTCACCCAAGTGTTGAAAGATATTCAGCAACGATATGATGTCTCCATCCGATACGATGCTAAACTGGTAGAAGGAAAAATATTAAAATTCGCAAAATGGCGCTACCGTCCAGATGTCAATTCCACCCTCACCAATGTCTTATCCCCATTTGACTTGAAAGTAAAAGCAGATGGAAACAAAAAATACAAAATCAGTGAATATGAATACTATCGCTGGATGCCAGAAGATGGTTGGAAAGAGCTGGACCGTATTGCTTCGCAATACAGCAATCTGCCAGAATGGGAAGAAAGAAAAAAAATACTCAAACCCCAATTGTTGGCAGCATTAAGGTTGTCCAAACTGCCAGCTTATCCTATCAGCAAACCCATTCTCACGGCTGTCCGAAAATATGATGGATACAACGTTCAGAACATAGCAATAGAAATATTACCGGGTGTCTGGGTCAATGGCTCGTTGTACAAGCCTTCCAAATACAAAGGAAAAATTCCTGTGATCCTGAATCCAGATGGGCATTGGCCACAACAACGCTACCGTGCCGACTGCCAGTATCGTTGTGCTGCATTGGCAAAAATGGGTGCCATCACTTTTAGTTACGATTTATTTGCTTGGGGCGAATCTCTTCTGCAATTCAAATTAGAAGACCATAGAAAAAGTCTTTCCCAAACCATGCAGACATTAGGAGGTATTCGCATCCTGGACTATTTGTTGTCCCTGCCGGATGCCGATACCAAAAGGGTTGGCATTACCGGAGGTTCGGGTGGTGGCTCCCATACCGTGCTGATGGCTGCACTGGATAACCGCATCAAAGTCTCAGCCCCTGTGGTGTCCCTATCTTCCTATTTTTATGGAGGTTGTCCCTGTGAAAGTGGAATGCCCATTCATCTTTGTGCAGGCGGTACCGACAATGTAGAAATTGCGGCCATGGCAGCACCCAATCCGCAGTTGGTGGTAAGCGATGGAGGGGACTGGACTGATAAAATGCCTGAGCATGATTTCCCCTATCTTCAAAAAATGTATAGCTGGTATGGAAAAGCAGCCGATGTTCAGAATGTGCATCTGCCATTGGAAAAACATGATTTTGGAATCAATAAAAGAACTGCTGTTTATAGGTTTATGGCCCATTACCTTCAACTGAACCTAAAAGCCATTTTGGATAAAAATGGAAATATAGATGAAAGTTTCATCACCGTTGAACCTGAAAATAAAATGTATGTTTTTGGAGACAAGGGCGAACATCTACCTAAAGGGGCAGTAATTGGTTTTGACAATTTGGTAAAAGTTTTTGAAGCTGCTATAAAATAAAAAAGCGTTATGTCCATGGCTCACCGTATGGTTTAAGATTGCTTGGAACTTTTCAAATAAAAAATAGATGTCCTAGGTCATATAATATTTTTAGAATTTGTGGCTCCTTTGCACAATTGAAAAAATGAAAAAAAAATCAATAATCTTTCTTCTGCTTCTGATTATTTCTGTTTCATGCCTTGCACAAAAGGAAAGGTATAAAATTGGACTAATCGATTTAATGCTATTAAAACGGCAGAAACTTAGTGCCATTAGCCTAACCAAAGAATTGGGTGCCGATGGATTGGAACTCGATATGGGAGGGTTGGGCAATCGGCCTTCCTTCGATAACAAATTGGCCATTGATTCCATTAGAAACCAGTTTATCGACAGTGCTCAATCCAACAAGGTAGAGATTTTTTGTCTGGCTATGACAGGCTATTATGCTCAGTCCTTCTGTGGCCGAAACGAGTATCTGCAATCGGTCAGAGATTGTATTCAGACCATGAAACAAATGAATGTGTTACTAGCTTTCCTGCCTATGGGTGTTCAATGTGACCTGGCAAAAAACCCTTCTGCAAGACCGGCTGTTGTGCAGCGTTTGAAAGAAATAGGAAAACTTGCATCCTCGGCCGGAGTAGTCATTGCTGTGGAAACAGCCTTATCTGCCAGAGAGGAAAAAAAGCTATTAAAAGAAATTAATTCGCCAGCAATCAAAATTGCTTTTAATTTTTCAAATCCATTGAAAGAAGGACGCAATTTGTATAAAGAGTTAAAAGTGTTAGGCAGAAAAAATATCGCATTGATACATGCCACTAATAAAGATAGTGTGTGGTTGCAATACGATCCGCAGCTGGATATTTACAAAGTGAAAAAAGCTTTGGACAAAATGAAATGGAGTGGATGGCTGGTAATTGAAAGGAGCAGGGATGCCAGTCAACCACGAAATGTAAAAGCAAACTATGGTGCCAATGTAGCTTATTTGAAAAAAGTTTTTCATTGATTGGCTAATTCAATTGCCATCCTTTTGTAATATTTTCCAATCAACAGTACAGGATGCTCAAAAGGGGAATTTTTACTAACCTTGTTCGTTTTTTATAAATTACTTTTGCAAAATTATTTCTTATGAGTAAGAACTTATTTCAATACAATACCCAATACCCCTCTGTAGCAGATCTAAAACGAAAAGCCAAAAAAAGAATTCCAAAATTTGCCTTTGACTACCTAGAAGGTGGTTGCAACGATGAGCTCAATTTGTGGCGGAATAGAGAAGATATTAAAAATGTTTTTCTAATGCCTCAATACCTTAAAAAGCATACCGGCGTGGACATGCGAACAGAATTGTTCGGTCATGTGTACGATGCCCCTTTTGGTATTGCACCCATCGGCTTGCAGGGTTTGATGTGGCCAAACTCACCTGAAATTCTGGCCAAAGCAGCACTGGAACATAATATTCCTTATATACTTAGCACCGTTTCCACCAGTAGTATTGAAAGAATTGCCGAAGTGTCGGAAAGTAAATTCTGGTTCCAGTTGTACCATCCTTCAGATAACTCACTACGGGATGATATTATTCGCCGTTTGGAAGCAGTGAATTGCAATGTATTGGTGGTGTTGATTGATGTGCCTTCTTTTGGTATGCGCTACCGCGAAATAAAAGCAGGCTTATCCATGCCGCCTAAAAATACCATTAATAATTTTCTTCAGGCAGCCATGCACCCTGCCTGGTCCTTTGAAACTTTGAGAGCCGGGATTCCTACCTTTGCGACGCTGAAACCCTACATGAAAAAAGGGATGGACATGAAGCAATTAGGTAAATTCATGAATGCTACTTTCACTGGTCGTGTAGATACCGAAAAAGTGCAGGCTATCCGCGATAAATGGAAAGGCAAGTTGGTCGTGAAGGGTGTAGTAAGTGAGGAAGACGCTACCATCTGTGCCAATATTGGGGTAGATGGAATTATTGTCTCCAATCACGGAGGACGACAAATTGATGCAGGCGAATCTACTATTAGACCATTATCAGGTTTGGTAGATAAGTTTAAAAGTAAATATAAAGTGATGATAGATAGTGGTCTTCGTTCAGGTCCCGATATTGGTCGTGCATTGGCATCTGGAGCAGATTTCACTTTCATGGGTCGCCCGTTTATGTATGGAGTGAGTGCATTAGGCAAGCAAGGAGGCGATCATACTATTTCCATGTTTAAAGCACAATTGAAACAGGTGATGGAGCAAGTGTGCTGCGAAACAATTAAAGACTTCCCGGCTACTCTGGTTCAATAAGATTTGAATGGGGTGGTTAGGGACAATGATTTTTTTTATGAACCATTCAGTTTACGTAATTACACCCACCGCACAAAGCGGAAAACTGCTGATTAGTTTGGGTTTGATGCAGTTGTTGCAGCGCACTACTACCAAAGTAGCGTATTTTAAACCCTTAATCGAGTCGAAAGAAGTCAGGGACAACCATATTGATACTATCCTCGCTCATTTCAAAATCAACATGGAATATGACGATGCGTATGCTTTTACCAGGGCAGAGTTGAATGAAATGGAAAATCGGGGAAAGATCAATGATGTGTATGAGAAAATTATTAAGAAGTATAAAAAACTCGAATCAAAATTTGATTTTGTATTAGTAGAGGGCAGTGATTTCGACCAAGAAGGTTCTGTATTTGAAACCGACTTTAATGCTTCCCTGGCCCAAACGCTTGCCATTCCTGTATTGCTGGTCACCAGGGATAATTTTGCCACTACTGCCGAACTGGTTCATAAAGTAATTGCCGAAGTACATTCCTTTCTGGCAAAAGATATCAATATTATTGGTCTGTTTGTAAGTCGTTGTACCAAGGATACAACAGAAGTGAAGAAAAGGATAGTAACGCACCTTAAAGACGAAATGGTAGTTTCTGTCATTCCAAACAATGATGAATTATCCAAACCTACCATCAAGGAAATTGCCGATCATCTGAAAGCCCATGTTTTATTTGGTGGTGATAAATTGGAAAATCTGGCCAAATCGTCCATCATAGGAGGTATGCAATTGGGTAACTATTTATCACGTATGCAGGAAGATTGCATTTGTGTGATCCCGGGAGATCGTGGCGATTTAGTGGTTGGTTCCATGCTGGCAGATATGTCTCCTCATTACCCGAATGTGGCTGGAATATTGCTGACTGGTGGATTTCTGCCGGAACGATCTATTGTAAATCTGATAGATGGGGCTCAAAAACCAATTCCCATTCTGGCGGTTCATACTGGTACTTTTGAGGCCGCCAATAAAGTGGCCAATATCAAACCCGTTATTTATGCAGGCAATCAGTATAAAATAAAACTATGCCTCGATCTTTTTGATGCAGCGGTAGATGCAGAAGCATTGAGTAATAAAATAATTTCTGTGAAGACAGAATGTATTACACCCAGAATGTTTCAGTACAATTTGCTCGTTACAGCCAAAAGATTACAAAAACATATTGTGTTACCAGAAGGTACAGATGATCGCATTCTGACCGCAGCATCACAACTGGCAAAGGACAAAATCGTTTACCTGACCATTTTGGGCAATCCTGAATCCATCAAAGCCAGAGTGACCCAATTGGCTCTGTTTTGGGACGAAGAAAGAATCCGCATTATAGATCCTGAGAAGAGCGACAGATATGAAAATTACTATCAATCTCTTTATGAATTAAGAAAATCCAAAGGTCTGGAATTGGCATCAGCAGGGGATTTGATGCTGGATGTGTCCTATTTTGGTACCATGATGGTGTACAAAGGAGATGCAGATGGTATGGTTTCAGGGGCAGTAAATACTACAGCACACACCATAAAACCAGCATTGCAATTTGTGAAAACGAAGCCGGGCTTCAAAACTGTTTCTTCCATTTTCTTTATGTTGTTGTCTGACCGGGTTTTGGTTTATGGCGATTGTGCCATCGTACCCAATCCAACAGCCGAACAACTCGCCGAAATAGCCATGTCCTCGGCAGATTCGGCAAAAGCATTTGGAATAGAATTGCCCAAAGTGGCCATGCTCAGTTATTCATCAGGATCATCAGGTAGTGGAGAGGAGGTTGAAAAAGTAAGAGCAGCCACCGCTATTGTCAAAGAAAAACGTCCGGATATTTTGGTGGAAGGACCTATTCAATACGATGCGGCAGTGGATCCGATAGTAGGAAAAAGTAAGTTGCCCAATTCACCAGTGGCTGGTCAGGCCAATGTATTGATTTTCCCAGATTTGAACACTGGCAACAATACTTACAAAGCGGTACAGCGCGAAACTGGTGCCCTGGCTGTGGGGCCCATGCTACAGGGATTAAACAAACCTATAAATGATTTAAGCAGGGGGGCAACAATCGAAGACATTTACAATACGGTAGTCATAACGGCTATTCAATCGGCAAATAATTAAAAAGGGTAAAAATATTTTATGGAGATTTTGGTAATTAATGCAGGTAGTTCTTCGCTGAAATACCAGTTGATAAACGTAGAAACCGGTAATGTACTGGCAAAAGGACTTGCGGAGAAAATTGGTTTTTCTGATGGCATTATCAAACATGAATGGGTAAAAAATGGAGAAGAATTCAAGACAAAAGTTACTAAAGATCTTCCAGATCATACAGTGGCTTTTGATGTGATAGCTGCCATGCTGACCAACGAAGAAACCGGGGTGATCAAACAAACTGAAGATGTGAAAGCAATAGGCCATCGTGTGGTACATGGCGGCGAAGCTTATACCGAAACCCAGATTATTACAGAAGAAGTAAAAAAGGCCATTGAGGAACTGATTCCATTGGCACCACTACATAATCCCGCCAATCTAACAGGTATTATTGCTGCAGAAAAAACTTTTCCAAATGCAGTACACGTAGCCGTTTTCGATACAGCATTCCATCACACCATACCCGAAAAAGCGTACCGATATGCCATTCCCGAAAAGTTTTATGTACAGGATCGAATCAGGGCTTACGGGTTTCATGGTACCAGCCATAAGTATGTTTATGAACAGGCTGCCAAGCATTTAGATAATAAAAATCTTAAAGCCATCACCATTCATTTGGGAAATGGGGCCAGCATGACAGCCATCAACGAAGAAGGTAAAAGCGTGGAAACCAGTATGGGCTTTGGTCCTTTGGCGGGTTTGATCATGGGTACCAGATGTGGAGATATCGACACTTCCGTTATTTTTCACATGGCAGAAGAAATGGAAATGCCGCTGGCCGAAATCAAAACAGTATTGAACAAACAAAGCGGTATGCTTGGCATTGCAGGCAGCAACGATTCCAGAGATATCGCAAAACTTTATAAGGAAGGAGATAAAAATGCAATCCTCTGTTATGAAATGTATGCGCATAGAATTAAAAAATACATTGGGTCCTATACTGCTATTTTAAACGGAATTGATGCAATTATTTTTACCGCAGGAATTGGTGAAAACGATGAAATCACCAGGCAGCAGGTTTGTAAAAACCTGTCTGGTCTTGGAATCATTCTGGATGAAGCAGTCAATATATCCAAAAACCATCCCAACGAGTTAGTGGAAATGCAAACAAAAGAAAGTGCTGTAAAAATTCTGGTCATTCCTACAAACGAAGAATTAGAGATTGCATTGCAAACCTATGAGTTGGTAAAGTCTGAATGATTGCGTTTTTGAATAAGAAGAATAGCCGAACTAAATTTTTAAATAGGTTGAACCAAAGCATTAATTTTTTATAGTTAAATTGGAAAAAATCTTCCCCAAATTATAGTATATTGTTGCCCTCAAAGAATTGATATGTTTCAATTAAAAAATAAAAAAGCGATTGTTACCGGTGGTGGTAGCGGCATTGGCAAAGCGGTATGTTTGATCTTCTGCAATGCCGGAGCCGATGTGTTTGTGGCAGATCTTAACAAAGATGCTGCAGAAAAAACGGTAGAGGAAATCTTATCTTCAGGAGGAAAAGCACAGGCATTGCCCATGAATGTGACCAATCAGCATGAAGTAATTACTGCATTTGAACAGGTTGGTACAGTAGATATACTGGTGAACAGTGCTGGTGTTTCCCATATTGGGAAGGTAGAAACCACATCGGAAGCCGACTTCGAGAAAGTATTTAATGTAAATGTAAAAGGTGTATATAATTGTCAGTTTGCTGCTATCCCCATAATGAAACAAAACGGTGGAGGAGTTATTCTGAATCTCGCCTCTATTGCCTCCAGTGTAGGCATACCAGATCGGTTTGCTTATAGCATGAGCAAAGGTGCCGTACTGGCTATGACACTATCCACTGCCAAGGATTACATAAAAGACAAAATCAGATGCAATTGCATTTCACCTGCTCGAGTACATACGCCGTTTGTAGATGGGTTTCTGGCAAAAAACTATCCGGGCCAGGAGGCAGAAATGTTCGAAAAATTATCACAAACCCAACCTATTGGCCGTATGGCAAAACCCGCCGAAATAGCAGCATTGATTTTATATCTCTGCAGCGATGAGGCTTCCTTCATCACCGGATGCGACTATCCCATCGATGGTGGATTTATCAAATTGAACAACTAATTCTTTTAAAGAAAGGTGTTCCTTTCTTAACTATATAAATCAGTTTTAAAATGAAGCTAATAAGATATGGACAGCTGGGAGAAATAGCCACCGGTGTTATCATTAGTGGGGTGCGTTATGATACCTCCGCCTTTGGCGAAGACTACAATGAAAAGTTTTTTGAAACAGACGGAATTAATCGTCTGCAAAAATTTGTAAAAGATAACTTTTCAACCCTTGTCAAAGTGAATGAAAATGAACGTCTGGACAGCCCAATAGCCAGACCATCCAAAATTCTTTGTATTGGTCTCAACTATGCAGACCATGCCAAAGAAACTGGTGCAACGGTGCCTACAGAACCGGTTATTTTCATGAAATCTACCACCTCACTTTGCGGACCCAACGACAATATCATCATTCCCAGAGATTCTGAAAAAACAGATTGGGAAGTAGAACTGGCCATCGTTATTGGGAAAAAAGCAAGCTATGTAGATGAGTCAGAAGCTATGGACTATGTGGCCGGTTATGTGCTTCACAACGATGTGAGCGAAAGAGCCTTCCAACTGGAACGTGGCGGCACCTGGGACAAAGGAAAAGGTTGCGACACTTTTGCACCTCTTGGACCTTTTTTAGCTACTAAGGATGAAATAGCTGATCCCGACAACCTGCGCTTGTGGTTAAAACTAAACGGTAAAACCATGCAGGAAGGCAATACTTCTAATTTTATTTTCAGGCTTCCACAAGTCATTTCCTATGTGAGCCAGTTTATGACACTGCTTCCCGGAGATGTAATATCCACCGGAACTCCAGCTGGTGTTGGGCTGGGATTTAGTCCTGCAATTTATCTACAGTCAGGCGATGTGGTGGAATTGGGTATTGAAGGATTAGGTAGTTCTAGTCAAACTTGTGTAGCCTGGACCAAATAAATTATTTTGTAACCTTCATTAGAATTTAACGCTTCGTTTTTGCCAGGACTTATGCCAAACAATGGGGCTCGGTTCGGCTGACGAATTAATAGCATCACAAAGACATATCATATCAGTTTTCTTACCCATAGGAAAATTGTAATTAATATTTCTACCTACACAATATGGCAATCACGATAGATGCACACCAGCATTTTTGGAAATTTGATCCCATACGCGATGCATGGATAGATGATTCCATGAAAAAAATTCAACGGGATTTTTTACCTGCAGATTTGGAACCAGTGCTCAAAGCGAATGGAATAGACGGTTGTGTAGTAGTTCAAAGCGATCAGTCGGAAGTAGAGAATATATTTCAGTTGTCCAATGCCATGCAATACGATTTTGTAAAGGGAGTTGTGGGTTGGGTAGATCTGCAGGCAAGAGATATTCAGGATAAGTTGGCACATTTTAGCTACTACAAAAAAATGAAAGGGTTTAGGCATGTGTTGCAGGGCGAAAAAGATCGGGCACTGATGATGAGGAAAAGATTTTTGAATGGAATTGGTTTGTTAGAGCAATATAATTTCACCTACGATATACTGATTTTCCCCGACCAAATCAGGTATGCCACCAATTTGGCTGCTGCATTTCCCAATCAAAGATTTGTAATAGATCACCTAGCCAAACCATACATTCGGGATAAAAAAACTGAAGGATGGAAGCAGGATATGCAAAACATCGCTCAGTTGCCAAATGTTTTTTGTAAAATCAGCGGAATGGTAACCGAAGCCGATTGGAGATTTTGGAAGCCAATCGATTTTAATCCCTATTTAGATATTGTAGTGGAAGCTTTTGGAACCAAAAGAATCATGTATGGAAGCGATTGGCCGGTTTGTTTAGTGGCCGCCTCCTACAAAAAAATGAAAGCAATTGTAGATAAGTATTTTCAAGCCTTCTCAAGTCATGAAAAGCAAGCTTTTTATGGAGGGAACGCCATTAGGTTTTATCGGTTATAAAAATTCAAAAACAAAAAAACCGCTTCTTTCTGGGAGCGGTTTTTTGTTTTATTTCTATTCGAACGGTTAAACTCTTTCAAAATAGTTGAAAAAGAAATTACCTTCAATCGCCGCATTTTCATCGCTGTCACTACCATGAACGGCATTCTCTTCGATAGAGGTAGCAAATGTTTTACGAATAGTACCTTCTGCTGCATTAGCAGGGTTAGTGGCACCAATCAATTCGCGAAATGTGGATACTGCATTTTCTTTTTCCAGAATTGCAGCCATGATTGGACCACGGCTCATAAAGGATACTAAATCATTGTAAAATGGTCTTTCTTTATGTACTAAGTAAAACTCACCAGCTTTTTCAGGTGTCAGTTTAGTTAGCTTCAGTGCTACAATCTTATATCCTTCTTTAATAATTCGATCTAAAATTGCACCCGCATTGCCATTTTCCATAGCGTCGGGCTTGATCATAGTAAATGTACGATTGCTCATAATGTAATGTAAAAATTTTTTGGTTGGCAAAGGTAATAAAACTTATTATTTAATTATGAACGTAATTTACCTATTTTTGCGCCTCTTTTTATGAACTCGATAGCATCCATCATTCCATTATTATCGCATCCTTCCAGGATTGTGATTACCATGCATCAAAAGCCTGATGCCGATGCCATGGGTTCTGCTCTCGGGTTAGGCCATTTTTTGAAAAAGATGGGACACGAAGTGACCGTAATTTCTCCAACCAACTGGGCCGCTTGGCTCAATTGGATGCCAGGATGTAGTGAAGTGATCAATTTTGAAAAGTTTACCGAGAAAGCAGTAGAGGTGTTGAACAATACTCAGATCTTATTTTGTCTGGATTTCAATATTTTTCACCGAACAAAGAATATGGCTTCGGTATTGGCTAGTTTGAATTGTGTCAAAGCATTGATAGATCATCATGAACAACCAGATGCACCTAGTTTCGATTTCGGAATTAGTGAAACAGCTAAAAGCTCAACCTGCGAAATGGTGTATGATTTTGTGGTAGAGGCTGGAATGGAAAATTCTTTAGATCTGACAATAGCCCAATGCCTGTATGCAGGTGTGGTTACTGATACTGGTTCCTTTAGGTTCTCCTCTACAAAAGCATCGGTACATTTAATGGTAGCCAGACTGATGGCAACCGGATTAAACCATGCTCAGATACACAGCAATCTGTTTGATAATTTTCTAGAGAATCGTTTAAGGTTCATCGGTCATGTATTAAGCAATCGATTGGAGTTTTTCTATGAAGTGAATACTGCTTTGATCGTCATCACCAAACAGGATTTGCTCAAATATGAAGTAAAGACCGGAGAAACAGAAGGATTAGTGAATTATCCATTATCGGTACAAGGAATCAAATTTGCGGGGTTGGTCATAGACAGAGATGAGGAAAGGAAATGGAGCTTTAGAAGCAAGGGTGATTTTGATTGTAATACTTTTGCACGAAAATATTTCAACGGAGGAGGACATTACAATGCATCCGGAGGAAATTCTAAAGATTTAATCCCGGAAACAGTGGCCAAGTTTAAAGAAGCCATTCATGAAAATGAAACAATTCTGCAATAAGTTACTCTTTAGATGAGTTGTCTGATGTCTTTTATAATCAAAGTAAAATAAAACAAAAAATAAAAATCAAAAAATGAAACGTTCCCAAATTTTAGGTTTTGCCGTTGCTGTTTCCTTAGGATTCGCAGCATGTTCGGGCAATGATATGAAGACTACTGCTAATGGATTGAAGTATAAAATCTTTGAAGGTGGAAGCAAGGATAGCTCCAAAGTTGGTAATATTCTTAAGATGAATATGAAGGTAGAATTAAGCGGTAGCAGTGATACTATAATGACTGATACTCATGGTAAATTACCTGTATTTGCACCCATTCAGGATATTCCACAGGGTCAGCCATATTATGATCCATCAGAAGTTTTCAAATATCTGAAAAAAGGAGATAGCCTGATTGCTATTGTTTATGTAGATTCAGCGATCAGCAAAGGATTAGTACAGGCCAATCAGTTGCCTCCTTTTATGAAGAAAGGGGATAAATTAACTTATCACTATAAAGTAATTGATGTATTTACAAGTGATAGTATTGCTAAGTTAGATTTTGAAAAAGAGCAGGTGAAAGATGCACCTCGTGCCAAAAAAGAGCAGGAAGAGATGATGGCTAAAATGGCCAAAGAGCAGGAAGCCAAATTCAAAAAGGATGTAGCTGAATTAGCCAAAACTGGTGAAAAGCAAAAACAAGATGAAGAAGTAAAAAGCTTTATTGCATCTAAAGGGTTTACTGCTACCACCATGCCACAAGGTGCTTTTGTAAAAATCGACAATCCTGGTAACGGTTCTGCACTTACAGATGGCAAATGGGCAAAAGTGAAGTATGAAGGTAAATTAATACAAAAGGACAGTACATTCGACTCAGGAGAGTTCCCTATTCAAATTGGTAAAAGTGGTGCCATTCCTGGGTTTGAAGATGGATTGAAAGCCTTTAAAGGTGGTGGTAAGGGAACTATTTTCTTGCCTGGTTATCTTGCCTATGGTAAAGATGGAATGGGCGGAAAATTCAAACCTTATGCTCCAATGCTTTTCAATGTTGAGATTCTAAGTGTAACGGATACAATGCCTCCTATGGCACCACCTGTTCCACAACCTCAGCCTGCTCAGGGTAAATAATATATTGAATATATTTATATTAAAGGCCGCCAAATTTTTTGGTGGCCTTTGTAATTTATGCTGATCCTATTTATTGGAAAAAGTGTTGGCGTTAGCTGGTTTCATATTTTCCAGTACAGTATATTTTAATTCAAGTATTACAGATGATGTGGAAACAATTGGATCATTGATACCAATTGCACAAATATGATCATATTGTTTGTAAAAAAAGGAAATAAGCCGATTGAAGCAAAAAAAGTAGCATCTGGGTGGATACTACTTTTTACAAAATATTCTTTTTAGTTTTTAGGCCCTGTTTACTGCAGCGATTCCGGGTAATTCTTTGCCTTCGAAAAATTCAAGCATAGCACCACCGCCAGTAGATACGTAGCTAACCTTATCCGTAAAGCCAAATTTGTTCACAGCGGCTACACTATCTCCGCCACCTACAAGCGAAAAAGAACCGTTTTCAGTGGCTTCGGCAACTGCCTCTGCAATAGCCTTGGTACCTGCCTGAAACTTTTCCATTTCAAACACACCCATTGGACCATTCCATAAAATGGTTTTAGAATTTTTGATTACATTAGAAAACTGTTGTCTGGCTTCTTTTGCAATATCCAATCCCATCCACCCTTCAGGAACATTATTGCTTGGAGATTCTGATACATTGGCATCAGCAGCAAACTTATCTGCAATAATACTATCACCGGGCAAATGAATATTCACATTTTTTTCCTTTGCCTTCGCCAGTATTTCTTTAGCTGTATCAATTTTATCTTCTTCACAAAGGGAAGCACCAATATTGCCTCCCAAGGCTTTAAAGAAAGTATAAGCCATTCCACCACCTATAATGATGTCTGTTGCTTTTTCCATCAGGTTTTCTATGATCATTATTTTGTCAGAAACCTTTGCACCGCCTAAGATTGCTGTAAATGGTTTCTTGGCACCGTTCAACACTTGTTGTGCACTGTTTACCTCTGCTTCCATCAACAGTCCAAACATTCTTTTTTCAGCAGGGAAAAAATTTGCGATAATAGCAGTAGAAGCATGTGCCCTGTGCGCTGTGCCAAATGCATCGTTCACATATACATCACCCAGTTTACTCAACTTTTCTGCAAATGCCTCATCGCCTTTTTCTTCTTCTTTATAGAAACGCAAGTTTTCTAATAATAAGACTTCACCTGGACGCATCATATCTGCTGTAAGAAGTGCCTGCTCACCAACACAATCATTGGCAAATAAAACAGTTGCACCATCCAGCAACACACTCAAATGACGTATCAGGTGTTTTAGGGAAAATTTATCTTCTGGTCCGTTTTTTGGCCTACCCAGATGGCTCATCAAAATAACCTTTCCGCCATCACTCAATATTTTTTTTATGGTAGGAACAGCCGCTTTCATTCGTGCATCAGAAGTGATTTCCATTTTCTCATTTAAAGGGACATTGAAGTCCACTCTAATCAGGACTTTCTGGCCATTAAAATCATATTCGCTAAACTTAGACATAAATATTTAATTTGTTTAGTTGTAGATGTACTAAAAAACAAAAAGCGGAACCAGATGTTCCGCTTTAGTGTATAGATTGATTTTATTTTTGGATCAACTTCGCAAAGTAATCTACAGTACGAACTAACTGAGAAACATAGCTCATTTCATTGTCATACCAAGATACGGTACGTACAATGTGTTTATCGCCTACAGACATTACTTTAGTTAGAGTTGAATCAAACAAAGAACCATAACTGGTTCCAATAACATCACTGCTTACGATTTCATCTTCGTTGTAACCAAAACTTTCGTTGGCCGCAGCTTTCATCGCCGCATTGATTTCATCAGCAGTAGCTACTTTGTTTAGAATTACATTCAACTCGGTAATAGAACCCGTAATGGTTGGAACACGCTGAGCACTACCGTCTAATTTACCTTTCAGATTAGGTAATACCACCCCGATGGCTTTAGCTGCACCTGTGCTGTTTGGAACAATATTAGCTGCTGCTGCACGTGCACGACGCAAATCTCCTTTTGGATGAGGTGCATCTAAAGTGTTTTGGTCGTTAGTATAAGCGTGGATAGTGGTCATGATGCCTAATTCGATACCGTAGGTATCGTCCAATACTTTAGCCATAGGAGCTAAACAGTTGGTGGTACAAGAAGCACAACTGATAATGGTTTCTGTGCCATCCAGAATGTCGTGGTTTACATTGAAAACAATTGTTTTCAAATCGCCGGTTGCGGGAGCAGAGATTACTACTCGTTTTGCACCAGCAGCGATATGTGCTTCTGCTTTTGTTTTGTCTGTAAAGAAACCAGTACATTCCAAAACTACGTCCACTTCGTGCGTACCCCATGGAATTTGTGCAGGATCCTTTTGTGCATATATTTTAATTTCACGACCGTCAACTATTATTGAACTGTCGGTGGATGTTACATCCTGCTTAAATGGCCCTTGAGCAGAATCATATTTTAATAGATGCGCTAACACTTTAGGGCTGGTTAAATCGTTGATTGCAACAACGTCAATACCTTGTTGATTGTAGATTTGACGGAAAACCAAACGGCCAATTCTTCCAAAGCCGTTAATGGCTACTTTTACTGTGCTCATGATTTTTTAGTGGTTTAATTAAATAAGTACTTTTTTTTGGAGGCGTAAAATTAAGACTTTTCCGATAGAAGTGTATTTAATACATCTTCTTTTTTTAAAACCAAAAAAAAGGGCAAATAATTTTTGTCAAGTTTTTTGGCTGATTAAAATGTGCGCCCTATATTTGCACTCCCAAAACGATAAGCCGCGTTGGTCAAGGGGTTAAGACGCATCCCTTTCACGGATGAATCACGGGTTCGATTCCCGTACGCGGTACGAAAAAAGGACTTTTATATATTTAAGAGTCCTTTTTTATTTTGTTTATGATTGCCTAACCTCCTAAGGCCTGAATGATGTCATACTTGGTGATGATGTGAAAGTTTCCGGCATCATCTTTACTTAATACACCTCCGTTTTCTTTTGTGATTAAAGTTTTTAGTTTTTCAATTGGCGTATTAAATGCTACTATGGGTGGGCAGGGTTCAAGGTGTTCAATTACTTTCTGATTCTTTATGTCAGGGTTATAAAAAACCTTCTGGAATAGTCCCGATTCTGAAATCGATCCAATTATTTCTCCTTTGTTGACAATAGGAATTTGCTCTATATCATATTTCTTCATTAATTCTACAGCATCCGACACCTTCATGTCTGCTTCAATAGTAATTAGTTTTTGAGTTCCTGACCGACAACTAATAATTTCCTTACATGTTTTTATATCCAGGAAGCCGCGTTCCATCATCCATTGATCGTTATAAATTTTTGCCACATATCTACTTCCATGATCGTGAAGAATACAAACTACAAGATCACTCTTGGTCAGGGGTTCACTTAACTGGATCAGTCCCTTCAGACAGCTACCAGCACTATATCCACAAAAGAGCCCTTCTTCTTTAGCAAGCCTTCTTGCCATCACGGCTCCATCTTTGTCTGTAACTTGTGTAAAGGCATCTATCACCGACATATCATAGTTGGCCGGTACAAAATCTTCTCCAAACCCCTCACTGAAATATGGATAAACTTCTTGGGGATCTATCTCTCCTGTATTGAAAAATTTTGTCAATAAAGAACCAAATGCATCCACTGCCCAAATCTTAATATTAGGATTTTGTTCCTTTAAATACCGGGCCACACCTGTGATGGTGCCCCCAGTACCGGCTGTACAAACCAGGTGCGTGATTTTCCCATCGGTTTGTGTCCAAATTTCGGGGCCGGTGGTTTCGTAATGCGCCAATCTGTTGGCCAGGTTGTCGTATTGGTTCATGTGGTAAGAATTGGGTATCTCTCTGGCCAGTCTGGCTGCTACACTGTAGTAACTCTGTGGATCATGGGGTTCTACATTGGTCGGACAAACAATTACTTCTGCCCCCATCGCTTTCAGTACATCAGCTTTTTCTTTGGATTGTTTATCGGTAGTTACAAACACGCATTTATAGCCCTTTACGATGGCGGCCAATGCCAGTCCCATACCTGTGTTGCCGCTAGTGCCTTCTATTATGGTTCCTCCTTGCAATAATTTGCCCTCCTGTTCTGCCACTTCCACCATTTTTAATGCCATTCGATCCTTAATGCTATTACCAGGATTGAAGTAATCTACTTTTGCTAGCACTGTACAGGGCAGACTTTTGGTGATGTTGTTTAGTTTGATCAGTGGGGTATTCCCAATTGTTTCTAGAATGTTGTTTTTGATGTCCATTTTTTCTGAAATTTCTTCAAGTGAATATCTATCCTCTTGACAAGTATGAACTACATACTTTATTAATAAATAGTTTTCACTTTGTACTTGATTATTGTATTTGGAAAGCTACAAAAAATCCGGAGGATTTGAAAGGTCATAGGTCTAAAGTTTTGGCAAATGAGTTAGGATAACAAGAATCATATCTCTGGCCGAAAAATTATTTTGAAAGTGGCCGGAATGTCTTCAATAAGGCTGTGTCAAAGTTTGGAAATGATCAAATTGTTTTTTCTTTGATAGAGAGGAATTGATTGGGATGGTGTCTCCCAAAAAGGGCTTTAAAAAGATTTTTTCCCGACCATAATGATTCTTTATGGGCAACTGAAATAATAGCAGTAAATGATTGACTAAACTGCGCAAATGGCAGGTTTAATGGATTGATTATGACATAATTGCAGAAAAATGAAGGATGGATTTCTATTTGATATATCGTATTTCGAAATCAAGGGTTTGAGATCACATTATTCAGATCCTTACCAATAAATTTAAATTAAACGAATTTTATAAATATGAATCTTGGAAACTTTACCATAAAAGCTGCGGAAGCCATACAGCAGGCTCAGCAAATTGCATTTAATTCACAGCATCCAAATATAGAAACCGAGCATATCCTTAAGGCTCTATTAGAACAGAAGGATTCACCTGTGGAGTTTTTGCTCAAGAAAAATAATGTAACCATCAACCTGGTCGATAGTAAACTGGGGGAGCTTTTGAAAAAACTTCCAATAATATCGGGAGGCGAACCAGCCCAGCAAATCAGCAGAGAGGTGAATAATCTGATATTGCGTGCTGGATCCGGTTTCAAACAGTTCAACGATGAATTTGTAACACCCGAGACCTTGTTGTTAGCCATTGTGCAGGGAAATGATAGTGCAGCAAAAATTCTGAAAGCAGCAGGTTTGTCCGACAAAGGATTGATCACGGCAATCAAAGAATTGCGAAAGGGGAGTGGAGGTGTATCTTCTCAGACGCAATCGCAGGAGTTTAATACACTCAGTAAATATGCCAAAAACCTCAACGATATGGCTCGTGAGGGCAAGCTGGATCCTGTGATTGGACGAGATGAAGAAATTAGAAGAACGCTTCATATTCTTTCTCGCAGAACAAAAAACAATCCTATGTTGGTGGGTGAACCAGGTGTGGGGAAAACAGCCATAGTAGAAGGATTGGCACATAGGATAATCAATGGGGACGTACCTGAAAACCTTAAATCCAAAATCATCTTTGCATTGGATATGGGATTACTCATTGCAGGCGCAAAATACAAAGGAGAGTTTGAGGAAAGACTAAAAGGTGTGGTGAAGGAAGTTCAGGAAAGCAATGGAGAAATTATATTGTTTATTGATGAAATTCATACCCTGATAGGTGCAGGAGGCGGAGAGGGTGCTATGGATGCTGCCAATATTTTGAAACCTGCTCTAGCACGTGGAGAATTGAGAGCGATTGGTGCCACAACGCTGAATGAGTATCAAAAATATTTCGAAAAGGATAAGGCATTGGAACGCCGTTTTCAAAAAGTGATGATTGATGAACCTTCGGTGGAGGATGCTATTTCCATACTTCGGGGATTGAAAGATAAATACGAAACCCATCACCATGTGCGCATAAAAGATGATGCCATCATTGCAGCAGTGGAACTTTCCAGCCGTTATATTTCGGATAGATTCTTACCGGATAAAGCAATTGACTTGATTGATGAAAGTGCTGCCAAGCTTAGATTAGAGATGAATTCTTCTCCTGAAGAGTTAGATAAATTGGAGCGTCAGATTCGTCAGCTTGAAATAGAAAGAGAAGCGATCAAAAGAGAAAACGATGAAGAGAAATTGAAGCTACTAAATACCGAAATTGCCAATCATGCGGTGTCTCGCGATACACTTAGAGCCCAATGGATCGAAGAGAAAGAACAGGTGGATCAAATACAAAATGCAAAGTCGAATATTGAGGCACTCAAGCTGGAAGCCGAGCAAGCGGAACGCAATGGGGACTATGGAAAGGTGGCAGAAATTCGATATGGAAAAATAAAACAGGAAGAAGAAAAAATTGCTCAATTCACCAAAGAACTGCAGAGTGATCAAGAAAAAAGGCTTTTAAAAGAAGAAGTGGATGCAGAGGATATTGCGGAAAGTGTGGCCAAGTCCACCGGCATTCCAGTAAACAAACTGATGCAAAGTGACCGGGAAAAGTTATTGCACCTTGAAGGGCATTTGCATCAGAAAGTAGTTGGTCAGGAGGAGGCGATTGTAGCCGTTTCGGATGCAATCCGTAGAAGTAGAGCCGGACTGAGTGATCCAAAAAAACCTATTGGATCTTTCATATTTCTGGGGACTACAGGGGTGGGTAAAACCGAACTGGCAAAAGCACTGGCCGAGTATTTGTTCGATGATGAAACCATGATGACCCGTATTGACATGAGCGAGTATCAGGAAAAACATTCGGTGAGCAGATTGGTGGGGGCACCTCCCGGATATGTGGGGTATGATGAAGGCGGTCAGCTCACCGAAGCTGTACGTCGCAAGCCTTATAGTGTGGTTCTTTTGGACGAAATAGAAAAAGCAAATCCCGATGTTTGGAATATTCTGTTGCAGGTGTTGGATGACGGTAGATTGACTGATAACAAGGGAAGGGTGGTGAATTTTAAAAACACCATCATCATTATGACCAGCAACATCGGCAGTCATCTGATACAGGAAGCTTTTGAGGGCGTAACCGAAGCCACCTTGGATGATGCAGCCGAAAAGGCCAAAGTGGAGGTGATGAATCTTTTGAAGGAAACGGTGAGACCAGAGTTTTTGAACCGGGTGGATGAAATCATCATGTTCCATCCATTGAACAAAACCGATATTCTGGGCATTATCAAAATTCAATTGGAAAGTCTGAAAAAATTGGTGCGACAAAGCAGTGGAGTGGAATTGGACTTTAGCAATTATGCTATTGACTATTTAGTCGAACAAGGGTTCGACCCTCAGTTTGGAGCCAGACCATTAAAAAGGCTGATTCAAAAGGAAATTGTAAACCAATTGAGCCGTCGTATTCTGGAAGGAAGTATAGACAAGGCATGCCCGATATTGGTAGATGTTTTTGATAGTGTGGTGGTGTTTAGAAACGAAGCCGAATCTGTCAAAGAATCAAAATGATATTCATACTAACTAAAAAGAGATTTTCTACCTCAGGAAGGAAGTCTCTTTTTTATATGGATGAATTCTTGTTTGTTTCAAAATCTTTATATGGCTTACCGTCTATGCTTTTCCATTCTATTAAGCCATTTGCATTTCTTCCCAAAATCATGACTGCCGCTGTGGAGGGACTACTAAAAATATACTCCTGTACTCTTTAGATCATCACGATCATTGCAGTCCTTAATCTTTATTCTCGGAATTTTGTAAGCCTTTCCAGACCAGTTAGAAAGTTCACAACTCATACGTCCGTTGGGTTCTCCGTCTATGAGAAATAGTTTTATTGTTTTTCCAAATTTCATTTTTAGTTTTCTTAAAGTTTATCGTTTTCGTACATGTTGAGTACAGAAGAAAAATTCATTTACCTGAATTTCTCCAATAAACTAAAAATAATTTTTTCATCTTCGGCTGTGAGTTGTTTTGCAGTATCCTGCGCATTAAAATGAATTTTATAGGATTGGATCGCATCTTGTGGTTTTGAAGTGTTATATCCTATTGTTCGTAATGCTTCAAGGCTATTAAAATTTTCTGGAAGAGTAAGATTAGTGGTGTCGTACCATTGGCCAAAACCTTTGTCAGCAAGGCTTTTCCAGGGAAAAAATCTGCTTGGATCCACTTTTCTGCCAGGGGCAATATCTGCATGGCCAATAAAATTGGAGGTCGGAATATTGTATGTTTTCTTTATTCGGTCGAGTAATGTCAAAAGGCTTTGAATTTGAATATCAGAAAATGGTTCCTTGCCGTTATTGTCTATTTCTATGCCAATGCTACAACTGTTCATGTCGGTGATAGCACCCCATCTGCTTAGGCCGGCATGGTGTGCCCTTAACATATCATTCAGCATGTGATAGACGGTTCCGCTTTCGCAAATCACATAGTGTGCACTGACTTCTCTGTTTTTGCGGGTAAAGGTTTTTAAGGTTTCCTCACAACTATTTTGCGCAGTATGATGGATAATTACAAAGTTGGGCTTGCGCATGCTGAAATTTATCGTTCCGACAAAATCTGCGCCCGAATCACGAAGAGGGTATTGCGCAAGCATTTGACCATATTGTTGTGCTTGCTTTTTATAGATCTTATTAGTACTCCCATAGGGTCGGGACGAACAAGCTGCCAGCAAGAGGCATACGGCGATGGTTAAAATAGTTTTACTCATTAATTTAGGTGGTTGAAATAGAATTGAATTTTGATTTGTAAATGACATTAAATTCGAATGTGAAATTCAATGAGCACGGTACACATTAAATTTCACATTCTCAAACATGGTGGTTGATAGTATTAACTTTCCCAAACCAATGCACTGGCACCCAGAATAGCGGCATCAGCTTCTTTCAATTCACTAAACACTAGTTTCACTTTATTTTGGTAAATGGGTAACAAGTTTTTTTCCATGTGTTCCCGGGTTGGAATCATCAAAAAATCGCCCGCTTTTATCACACCTCCAAACAGAATGATGGCTTCCGGTGAGGAGAACATGATAAAGTTGGCCAATGCCTCACCCAAGATCTGACCAGTATATCTAAAAACATCCTTGGCAATTTCATCACCCTTCATGGCTGCTTCATATACAGTCTTAGATTCAATATCCACTTCAGGAATATTATTTAATATAGATTCAGGATGTTCTGCCCTGAACTTTTTGGCAGTAATGGTGATACCCGTGGCAGAACAATAGGCTTCCAATGAACCATGTGCTCCCGTACTCCAGTGGGTTCTGCCACCCGGTCGAATGATGGTGTGACCTAATTCTCCTGCAAAACCATCATATCCATAAATTATCTGTCCATTGCTTACAATTCCACTACCTACTCCAGTTCCCAGTGTGATCATGATAAAATCTTTCATGCCTCTGGCAGATCCATACATCATTTCACCAACGGCTGCTGCGTTGGCATCGTTGGTCAGGGTGCAAGGGACTTCAAATTTTTTGCTGATTAAATCTGCCAATGGAACCAATCCTTTCCAATGCAGGTTAGGGGCGTATTCAATATTGCCTGTATAAAAATTTCCATTGGGTGCACCCACTCCAATACCAATTAACTTTTTGCTCTCTTCATATTTTTTTACCAGAGGCCTGATCGCCAGATACAAAGCATCAATAAATGAATCAATAGTAGGATAGGCATCCGTTTTAAGATCTCCTTTTTCCAGAATTTCTCCCCGGTGATTTACGATTCCATATTTTGTGTTAGTGCCGCCAATATCAATCCCAATGGCCATCTCATCGGACAAATCATAGATTCCCATATAAATATTTATTTAAGGTTATTGTTGAAAATGAATTTAATAAACTTTCTAAATTAGGTGAACTTATTAATGACCCCCACCTCCGGTATGAACATCGTAATCAATTCCCTGGGCTTTTAGAATAGCTTTTGCTTTTATGGCATAAAAAACCAAATAAAGAAAACAAGCTACTCCCACAAAATAGGAATACTGAATGCCAAGAAATTCTGGTGCAGCTAGTACCCCTTGCAACAAACTGATTAACCCTCCACCCATAATCATGAGGATTAGCATACTGGAGCCTTGATTGGTATGTTTGCCAAGTCCAGCAACAGCCAGTGTAAAAATACAAGGCCACAAGGTTGAACAAAATAAGCCTACACTTATAAAGCCATATACACTGACCATTCCATCTGCAAAAATACCAACGAGTAAGGCCAGGATAGCCATGCTGCTAAATATCAGTAATTGTCTGGCCGGATTTCCTTTGCTCAAAATGTCGCAAATGATAAGTACCACGATAATTAAGGCATAAATATAAAAAGGTGTGATATCATGATTAGCAATGACGTTTACCAAAAGAAAAACCCCAAACGCCATATAAGGCATCAGAAACCTAAGCACACTTTTTGCCCCTTTTGAAATATCAAATGCACCTATAGAACCAGTCCATCTACCCACCATCAAACTGGCCCAAAACAAAGAAACATAGGGCGCAATCTGCTCTGTAGGTGTCTGCAAATGTTCTTTCATAAACTCTGGAAGGTTGGCTGCTGTTGACACTTCCACTCCCACATAAACAAAAATAGCAATCATACCCATCACCAACTGTGGATAGCTGAGCACACTTTTTTTATGGGCAACAAGTTTGGTGTCATTGCTTTCCTCATCTGCCACTTCTTCTAAATCTATTTTATTGGGAACGGAGGAAAACTTAAAAATGATCGCCACAATGATAAAAGCCAGACCAAGTATCAGATAGGGTATTTTTATACTTTGAATATCTGCACTTGTACTACCAGATGTTACGGAACCAAAAATGGCGAAGCTTACTATCAGAGGGCCAATGGTGGTTCCCAGATTGTTTATTCCACCAGCCAGACTTAATCGTTGAGATCCCAACTTTGGATCGCCCATAATAATGGCCAATGGATTGGCGGCTGTTTGTTGTAACGAAAATCCCAAACCCACAATAAACAGACCTATAATAAATAGAGGAAAAGATTCGTTTTGTGCTGCGGGATAAAACAAAAGTGTACCCAAAGCCGAAATAATGAGCCCATAAACAATACCGTTTTTATAGCCTATCACCTGTAGTAGATCCTTACCAATATACCTACTGATAAATAGAAAAATGAGGGACCCAACAGTATAAGCCACATAGAAGGCAAAAGCCACCAATTGCGACTGCCATTGTTCCAGATGTAGTTTTTCTTTAAAGACCGGGATGAGGATATCATTGCTGGCAGCCACAAATCCCCAAAAAAAGAACACGATGATCAGGGTTCCAAATTGAGCCCATTTTGTAGTTTGTGTACTCATAACAATCGTATTTAGTTTAGTGGTGGTAAATGTAGAAATATATAGTGTAATTAAAAAGATTTTTAAAATTAGCGATCGAAACTTCATTCAGAAAAACTGGAATCAAAAATAGTTGTAGCTTTAGCGCATGAGTAATGTGATGATTTCGGTAAAAGATTTAGTGAAAAATTATGGAGATTTTAATGCGGTAAAAGGCATCTCATTTGATGTGTATGAAAATGAAATTTTTGGTTTATTAGGACCCAATGGTGCCGGAAAGTCCACTACTTTGGAAATTATTGAAACCCTTCGAAAAAAAACAAGCGGTACTGTATTGGTTAATGGTATCGATTTGGATCAACATCCAGAAAGGATAAAAGGCATTATAGGTGTGCAATTGCAATCCAGTAGCTATTATCCGGGACTCAACTTGGTGCAATTGATCGATTTGTTTGCTGGTTTGTATAATCAGTCAGTGGATGCGCATCAGCTACTGAAATCGGTAAACCTACTGGAAAAAGCTAGGTCGCAGTACAAAGAACTCAGTGGTGGGCAGAAGCAACGTTTTTCGGTAGCAACAACACTCATTAATAAACCTAAAGTAATTTTTTTGGACGAACCCACCACCGGACTCGATCCTCAGGCAAGAAGAAATTTGTGGGAACTGATCAAAGAGATAAAAGCAGGGGGTACTACAGTGATCATTACCACTCATTATATGGACGAGGCAGAATATCTCTGTGATCGAATTGCTATTATTGATTCAGGAAATATTGTGGCACTGGCCACGCCGGATCAATTGGTAGATGATTTGGTAGCCTCTGGTTTTGAAAGAATCAGAGAAGTGAAGAAAGCCAATCTAGAGGATGTGTTTATTCATCTAACCGGAAAATCCTTGAGAGAGGACTGAAAACCTAAGTTAGGAATGATTGGAGGTTTGATGTAAAAGGTTATGTAAAAAGTATTAAAAAAACCGATAAGCGAAAGTTATTATAAATGAATTTACAACAAAAATTACAAGCAAAAATGAACGAAAAAATTGAAAAACAAAAACAGGAAGGCCGCGATTTTTTAGAAAAGAATAAAGTAAACGAAGGCGTTTTTACCCTTGAGGGAGGCATTCAATATGAAGTATTAAAAACGGGTACAGGTTTGCAGCCCGCCCTTTCAGATTCTATTACTGCCCATTATAAGGGTGCTTTATTAAATGGTCGGGAGTTTGATAGTTCATTCAAAAGAAATCAGCCGTTCACCGCAAGGCTTACCCAATTGATTCAGGGTTGGCAAATGGCCATTCCATTGATGAAGGAAGGAAGCCATTGGCGTTTGTGGATTCCATCGGAACTGGCCTATGGAGACAGGGGGGCAGGAGCAGATATTCCGGGAGGAGCAACCCTGATGTTTGAAGTGGAATTGCTAAAAGTAAACCGCTAGGGATGGAAATTGAAAATCAATATCCGATAGGTAAATTTCAGGTGTCTGAATTCACTGAGGCATTAAAAGAAAGTGCATTGGCAGATATACAATTTCTGCCCAATGCACTGGAAGCGGCCATAACAAATCTGGATGAAGTACAATTACATACTCCTTATAGGGACGGTGGATGGACCTTGCATCAGTTGGTGCATCATATAGCAGACAGCCATATCAATGCATATATACGGTTTAAGTTATTAATAACGGAGGAGAATCCAACATTTGTTCCTTACGATGAAAATTTATGGATCCAATTGGAGGATGTTAAATGTTTACCGATCAATATCTCCGTTACTTTATTATTTGCTTTGCACAAAAGATGGTTTGAAGCGCTGAAGAATTTGAAGGAGGAAGACTGGACAAAAACCGGTTATCACACAGGCATGAAAAAACAGATCTCTTTATGGTTTTTATTGCAGATGTATGCCTGGCATGGCCGTCATCATGTGGCACAAATCAATGGATTGAGAGCAAAAATGAATTGGTGAGGGTAGAAATATTATTTTGGATTTAATATTCAATTAGACGATTTTATTGTTTATGATTAGTTCCATTAACCAAAAAAATTAATGATAACAAGTACGTGATATGAATTGGAAAATATTGGAGTCGGAACAATTGTTTGATGATTTGTGGTTCAAAGTTCGAAAGGACAAATGTGAAACGCCACAAGGCAAAATTGTGAATCCTTATTATGTATATGAGTTTCCTACCTGGGTTACCTGCTTCGCATTGACAGAAGATAACAAAGTGGTTATGGAAAAGCAATACCGCCATGCAATAGGGGAGACCTGTTGGGAAATCCCGGGAGGATGTGTGGATGAAGAAGATTCCAATCTGGAAGCCGCTATCAAAAGAGAACTGCTGGAAGAAACCGGGTATGAATTTTCAAATTATGAATATCTAGGTAAAACCTGTGCCAACCCCTCTACCAATAACAATTGGATGCACATGTTTCTGGCAACCGGCGGAAAAAAAACATCTGAACAAACCCTAGATCCGAATGAGGAAATTGTGATCGAACTATTTTCGATGGAGGAGTTTAAAAGGATGTTTTATAATAATGAGTTTATCCAATCCATGCATGTTACCTGTATGTTATATGCCATGTTGAAATTAGGCGAACTTGAAATTAAAAACTTATAGTTACAAACTATTTTAACCGACCTCGTAGAAAAACAAAAATCATTGTCGGATATGAACATTAAGAATTTAGAATTTAAAGCAAAAGTTGACGAAATTGAAAAATATGAAAACAAATTACTAACATTAAAACCTAAATTCAATGGACTTGACCACCAAATAGACACATACTTCAATGTTCAACATGGCAGACTAAAATTGAGAGAAGGGAACATTGAAAATTCATTGATAAATTATGACAGAGAGAATATTGCTGGCTCAAAAAAATCAGAAATAATACTTTACAAGCACGAACCAAATATTGCATTAAAAGACATTTTGGCAAGACAGTTTGGAATAAAAATCGTGGTTGACAAAATCCGAAAGATTTATTTTATTGACAACGTAAAATTTCATTTTGACATAGTCGAGAATTTAGGAACATTTGTTGAGGTAGAAGCAATAGACGAAAAAGAAGAATTTAGCATCGAAGAACTGAAAACTCAATGCGACAAATATTTCAATTTCTTTGAACTGACAGAAAAAAATGTAGTTGCCAAATCGTATAGCGACTTGATTATTGAACTGAAAAACTAAAACAAAGCTGGTAGCAAGTAGTTTTGCAATAGCGGGGCTGAAGTGCAAAATTGAACATTTGTACATTTGCCGAACGGAAGTGCTTCGATTGCCCACCATCGCAAAGCTGTCGGACGTTAAAAGCGCAAAGATTAGCCTATTGATACAAATCTGTTTAGTAATGATTGCCTTCAAATGCGAGTAGCCTGAGTCGGGATTGGGGGGATTGGGTGTACTGAATTTCACATGATTATTTCCTGTACCTTTGCCCGCCTCAAAAAGGGTTTTTTAAGAAATGAAGCATATTAGGAATTTTTGCATTATTGCACATATTGATCATGGCAAAAGTACGCTAGCAGATAGATTGTTGCAAGCAACCAATACCATCAGCGACCGCGATATGAAGGATCAGGTGTTGGATGATATGGATCTGGAACGTGAGAAAGGTATTACGATCAAGAGCCATGCCATTCAAATTAATTATAAGGCAAAAAGTGGAGAAGAGTTTGTGCTCAACCTGATTGATACGCCCGGTCACGTGGATTTTAGCTACGAAGTGAGCCGTGCACTGGCTGCCTGCGAAGGTGCTTTGCTATTGGTGGATGCCGCGCAAGGTATTCAGGCTCAAACCATCAGCAATCTGTATCTGGCAATTGAAAACGATTTGGAAATCATCCCTGTCATCAATAAAATTGATATGGATGGTGCTATGATCGATGAAGTGAAAGATCAGATTATTGACCTGATTGGCTGCAAACCCGAAGAAATATTACTGGCCAGCGGACGTACCGGACTCGGAATAGATGAAGTGCTGGAAGCCATCGTGGAAAGAATTCCTGCACCCACAGGAAATGAAACAGCTCCTTTGCAGGCATTGATTTTTGACAGCATTTTCAATAGTTTCAGAGGAATTATCGTTTATTATAGAATCCTAAACGGAACTATAAAGAAAGGAGATAAAGTGAAATTTGTGAGTACAGGACAGGAATATGAAGCCGATGAAATTGGTATTCTGAAACTGAAAATGACTCCTACGGATGAAGTGAAAGCAGGAGATGTAGGTTATATCATCACGGGAATTAAGAACGCCAAGGAAGTGAAAGTGGGAGATGCCATTGCGCTGGCTAGCAATCAAAATCCTGTGGCTATTAAAGGTTTTGAGGAAGTGAAACCAATGGTGTTCGCCGGTATTTATCCGGTAAATACAGATGAGTTTGAGGAATTGCGTGATTGTATGGAAAAACTTCAACTGAATGATGCCTCACTGACCTTTGAGCTGGAAACCTCTCAGGCATTGGGTTTTGGATTTCGTTGCGGATTTTTGGGCATGTTGCACATGGAGATTATTCAGGAGCGTCTGGAGCGTGAGTTTAATCAAACGGTGATTACCACTGTCCCAAACGTAAGCTTTATAGCATACACCACTAAGCATGAAAAGATTATTGTAAATAATCCAACAGAGTTCCCCGATCCTGTAAAAACAGACAGAATTGAGGAGCCATTTATCAAGGCTCAAATAATCACCAAACCCGATTATATTGGAAATATCATGACATTGTGTTTGGGTAAACGCGGTATATTGATAAATCAAAGTTACTTGACCACATCTCGGGTGGAACTGATATTTGAAATGCCTTTGACAGAAATTGTATTTGATTTTTATGATAAATTAAAATCACAAACCCGTGGGTATGCATCCTTCGACTACCACCCATTGGGCTATCGAGATAGTGATATTGTGAAAATGGATATCCTGCTAAACAATGAAAAAGTAGATGCCTTGAGTGCATTGATTCACAGAGGTCGTGCGCAGGAATTTGGTCGAAAGCTATGTGAGAAATTGAAAGAATTGTTGCCACGGCAGCAATTTCAGATTGCCATTCAGGCCGCCATTGGAGCCAAGATTGTAGCAAGGGAAAATATTTCGGCCATGCGTAAGGATGTAACCGCAAAATGCTATGGTGGTGATATCAGCCGTAAGCGTAAACTATTGGAAAAGCAAAAAGAAGGGAAGAAACGTATGCGCCAGATAGGTAATGTGGAAGTGCCACAGGAAGCATTCTTGGCGGTGTTGAAGTTGGATGATTAAATCTTTTCCGTTTTAAAATATTTTGAAGCAGTCTTTTACAGGCTGCTTTTTTTTGTGAGGATAACTAAAGTTTTTTATGCATTAAACCATTGTATTAATAGGGTATCATAAATTAGATAAGTTTTTCTTTAGATCAAAGCCATCGTTTAGGTTGATGAATTTCAATAAATATATTCAATGAAAATAGTCCTATTGTTTTTGAGCTCATTTGCATGCTTCGGCATCGGTCATGTTTTTGCCGACAATCTATTATCTATTACCGGCAAATCTGCATTTAAACACGAAGTGAAAAAATCCATTGAGGATTCTTTGCGCGATGAAGCCATCAACCGAAAACCTATTGGTAAAATGTATACTCCTGAAATGTTTGGTGCCATTGCAGATGGAAAAGTACATCCTTTGTCTGAAAAATTTAGTAGCATAGAAAGTGCTCGAAAGGAATATCCTGGTGTGATGGATTTGAACATAACTATTGATGGTGCTGCCTTTCAGAAGGCTGTGGATGCTGCTTCAAAAGACAGGGGAGAAATATTGGCAGAGAAAAATTATGTAGTCAATTATCCAGTAAATGTTTCATGATTGGCGATTAGGTTTATGGTTGTTACGACAATACTCTTGTGAACGTAAAGTTTTAAGGAGGTGCAAATATGAAAACACTATAGGAAAAGGGAGATGGAAATGGTGAAAACAAAGGGAAGCCCAAAGACAATTGGGTTTATCAAAAGAAAATGTCAAAGAAGAAAACAAAACTGGAGAATCTGAGTAGTGACGAGATGGATAAATTGTATGATGCACCACAAACAGCCAATATAGCTCCTCAAAAAAATAGGATAGCCAATTGTAGTTTTGAAGGCGGAGGTGGAATGGCAAACCTAAAATTGAATAGCGGCCATGGAAATACAATAGAGAATTGCGTTTTCTCAAAAGTGAAAATAAAAGCAACTCCTGAGTTTAAGAATTCCAATGATATCAAAAATTTATTTTACAAGTAAATTATGCCCCTACCTAATTAGCAAAGGGTAAAATAAAACCCAATCTATGATTTGAATTTTTGCTATTCTGCCTTTATCTTTGCCGGGCTTTTGAAAAAAGGTTTTCAGTTCTGTTAAAAAGGTTATGCCCGGGTGGCGAAATTGGTAGACGCACTACCTTGAGGTGGTAGCGCTGTTAACACGGCGTGCTGGTTCGAATCCAGTCTCGGGCACATAAAGAATTGGTGGTGAACAATATTGTTTAATAAGCTTCCAAAAAGTAATCTGAAAAAGTCTTTATTATTTAGATACTAAACATCTCCACTTTCTACCCCAATAATATTCTTACTTCTTTTAGGTCAGAATCTTAAATACCTTTCATTGATTGTGCTTACCATCTCCCCAAAAAATCTAACTTTCAATTCATCAATATCCAAATGCCATAATCAACTTATATTAAGTCATTGTTTTGTTTGAATTTTATCTTTAATTCCCTTTCAGGTGCCAATGCACAAAATAATAATAAAAAAAAATAAAACCAGCCAGGCCAAATATTATTTACATCTATGCCGATGATTTGAGATATGGCGAGTTGGGTGCTTAGGGTCAATCAAAAATAGAAACACCTTATTTGCAAAAGGATGGCAAAATAAGGAATGCGTTTCACACAGCATTATTCGAACATACCGGTTTACTGCACCCTTGCACATTGTATGGTAATGCCCTGAATGCATAGTGGCCATACTTACATCAAAGGAAATTTTGAGTTGGGAGGTTTTGCCGATTCTTCCGAGTGTGGTCAAAAACCTTTACCTAAAGAAGCATTTACACTCGCATCTTTATTAAAACAAAATGGGTAGACCACCGCTTTAATTGGAGAAGGCATAAGAAAACTAGTTTTTTCGATTAGAAAATTATTTCCTATTTTTAATTGTTTATTAAACAAATAAAAAATTGCCATGAAGAAATTTTTCTTTTTCCTTTTTCTTTCTTTTTCTATTTTAGGACTGCATGGTCAAGAGGCTACTGCTACTTTAGATGTGAAAGAACCGAAATCCCTGATCAGTAAACATATTTACGGGCATTTTGCCGAACATTTGGGACGATGTATTTATGATGGTTTTTGGGTGAATGAAAAATTGGATGTTCCAAAGCAGGGACGTATTCGCTTAGATGTGGTGGAGGCACTCAAAAAAATAAACATCCCCAATCTTCGTTGGCCGGGTGGCTGTTTTGCTGATGAATACCATTGGCGAGATGGAATTGGGAAAACTGTAGATCGTCCAAAAATGGTAAACACTAACTGGGGTGGTGTGTCAGAAGATAATAGTTTTGGTACTCATGAGTTTTTAGAGTTAAGCAGCTTGCTGAACACTGAGCCTTATATTGCCGGCAATGTTGGAAGTGGGACAGTAGAAGAAATGGCCAAATGGGTGGAGTATTTAAATTCGCCTGCAGTGAGTACCATTACTGAACTACGCAAAGCAAATGGGAGAGAAAAGCCCTGGAAGGTAACTTACTGGGGTGTGGGTAATGAAAGTTGGGGCTGTGGTGGAAATATGACACCTGAATTCTATGCTGATCTCTATAAAAGATATGCTACCTACACCCGAAATTATCCAGGTGCACCGCTGAAAAAAATTGCTGGTGGTGCCAATGCCGACGATTATAGATGGACCGAAGTATTGATGAAAAATATTCCGCTCAATCAAATGTGGGGACTCAGTCTCCATTATTATACAATACCTACTGGTAACTGGGGTAAAAAAGGTTCTGCCACTGAGTTTGATGAGAAAGAATATTTTAATACCATGAAGAACTGCCTGAAAATGGAGGACTTGGTTACCAAGCACTCAGCAATAATGGATAAATACGATAAGGATAAAAAAGTAGCTTTGGTCGTGGACGAATGGGGTATCTGGACTGATGTGGAACCTGGCACCAATCCTGGCTTTCTTTATCAGCAAAACAGTTTAAGAGATGCATTGATTGCCGCTACCACCTTAAACATTTTTAATAATCATGCTGACAGAGTGAGAATGGCAAATCTGGCTCAGGCTGTAAATGTGTTGCAGTCTATCATCCTGACCAAAGGAAACGACATGCTGCTAACACCTACCTACTATATTTTCGATATGTATAAAAAACACATGGATGCTACATTATTACCACTAAAATTATCTTCACCGGACTATGTACTTGGTGAGAGTAAATTAGCGGCAGTTAATGGTTCGGCTTCTGTGGATTCATTGGGCAGCGTTCATGTGAGTTTGGTAAATATCGACCATTCGAAAGATGTAACAATCCGGATATCATTGGCAGGTAAAAAATACAAAACCATCAATGGCCAAATTCTATCATCTAATCATTTTACAGATGTCAATACATTTGAGAATAAGCTTAAAGTGGTACCGACAAAATTTTCAGGTGCCGCATTTGACAAAAATGAATTGGTTGTAAAACTGCCCAGGCTAAGTGTAGTAAATCTTACTTTGAATTAATCGCGTGTTGTCTGCTACATTTGTTTCTGTAATCGTATCAATTTCTTAATCTTTAGATGAAGATTAGAAATGAAATTGTTACTATTATTGCCGTCTAATTCAAATGCAGGAAACATGGCAAAGCAAAAAAATCTTTATTTATTCGTTTTAATTCTTAGTTTTTTCAGTTGTAACACAACATCTGTACTTACCGATTATGGTATTGAGAAAGGTGATGAATATTTTTCAATAGCAGTTTTGCCAGATACGCAATATTATACAGCGTTGAAGCATGGTGGTACCATGCAGATGTTTCAAAATCAGATAGACTGGATTTTGAAAAATCACAAAAAGGAAAAGATTGCCTATGTCATTCATTTAGGTGATATTACAGATCATAACATACCAGTTGAATGGCAGCGTGCAGATAAATTAATGAGTCAGTTGGATGCATCAGGGTTGCCCTATGGTCTGGCGGTAGGTAACCATGACCAAACACCCAATGGCACGCCATCTCTTGGAAGTGATACCACCCAGTACACCAGATATTTTGGAAAAGCTCGTTTCGCAAACCGGAAATGGTATGGTGGCTCTTTGGAGAACAACAATAATAATGACACACATTTCGATGTTTTTTCTGCAAATGGAGAAAAATTTCTTGTCATGTATTTTGTGTTTAATCTATCCAATTATAAAGGATATCACGCCGAATATGAACAACGGATGCTGAAATGGGCAGATAGCGTTCTTACCGCCTATCCTGACAGAAAAAGCATTCTGGTAACTCATGCCATGTTAGGTAAACCCCAAGGATCTAGTAGTAGTAACAAACCTGGAGCAGGCAATAACTCGCTGGAAGGCAAGTTCACATCTCAAGGAAAAAATATTTACGAAATGGCTAAAAAACATGAAAATGTCTTTATGATGCTGGGTGGACACATCGCCGGAGAAGGATTTAGAAAAGACACTTTCAATGGTAATACAATAAAGACTTATCTTTCCGATTATCAGTCCAGGCAAAACCCTCCCTACGAAAAGGCGAAAGATAGAAATGGTGGTAATGGAACCATGCGGTTGATGCGATTAAACAAATCAAAACAAACCCTGAGTGTTGTTACCTTTATGCCTCAGGCTGGCGGTAGAGTGGATTTTGAAACTGATGAGGACAGCAGATTTACTGAACCTCTGTATAAATAATCAAACGTAAAAAATAGTATTTCAAAAACAATGACAAAAAAATTTTCATTAGATGATAAGGTAATTATTGTAACTGGTGCCACTGGCGTGTTGGGTCATGCTTTTGTAAAAGCACTGGCTGCACAGGGAGCCGTAGTGGGTATAATGGGACGCAACGAGCAAGTAGCTCAGGAAAGAGTGGCAGAAATTGAAAATGAAGGAGGACGAGCTATTGCATTGGTGGCTGATGTATTGAACGAGGATCAATTAAAAACATGTTGTAAAACGGTATTGGATCAGTATGGCAAAATCACCGGATTGATAAATGCTGCTGGTGGAAATCAGGCGGGTGCAGTAATACAACCCGATCAGGAAATTTTTGATCTGGACATGCAGGCACTTAAACAAGTGATGGATCTGAACCTGTTTGGCACAATCTTACCAACCCAGGTTTTTGGAAAAGCGATGATCGAGTCTGCAGGAGCTGGTAGCATTGTGAATATTTCTTCAGTAGCAGCTCAAACTGCTGTTACAAGGGTGTTGGGGTACAGCCTCGCTAAAACCGCTATCGAATCTTATACTAAATGGTTTGCTGTGGAAATGGCTAATAGGTATGGAGACAAATTGCGCATGAATTCTCTAGTACCTGGATTTTTTCTGGCTGACCAAAACAGAAAGTTATTGACCAATGAGGATGGTAGCTACACCCATAGAGGAAATCTTATCATTCAGGGTACACCTTACAAAAGATTTGGAAATGCGGATGAGCTGACTGGTGCCCTGATCTGGTTATTAAGTGATGAATCCACTTTTGTAAATGGAGCATCTATAGTGGTAGATGGAGGTTTCACGGTATTTGGCGGTGTGTAGGGTGGGGTACAAATTATGAATTTTGAATGAAGAATTTTGAAGAGTGATTGATGCTTTTTGAAAATGAATATTGACCATCGAATATTGATTATTATGAGTTTTTGGGAGTGTCTACATTTATTATTCTTATTGCCTTAGTTTATGTTTATTCTGGAAAATGAAAATATAAGAGTAAGTGTATCTGCCAAAGGCGCAGAGCTCCAAAGTATGGTATATAAGAAAACAGGGCAGGAGTTTATGTGGGATGGCAACCCATCTGTATGGGCAAAACATTCGCCGGTATTGTTCCCAGTGGTGGGCACTCTTAAAAACAATACTTACTATTTCAACGACAAGGAATATCAACTTCCCCGACATGGATTTGCAAGAGATCGCCAGTTTGAACTTTGTCATCAATCAAATGATACATTATCCCTTGTGTTAAAAAGTGATCAGGAAACACTAAAAGTTTTTCCTTTTACCTTCGAGTTTTTTATAGACTATACCATTATTGATTGTACCTTGAGTGTATCCTACAGAATAATAAATAAGGGATCATCCACCATGTATTTTTCTGTAGGTGGACATCCAGCTTTTCGTGTTCCAATTTTGGAAGGGGAGGTTTATGAAGATTATGTGTTGGAGTTCAACCGAAATGAGCAGGCAGGAAGATGGCCTATTTCGCCAGATGGATTAATTGAATTAAAGGTCGATAATTTCCTGGAAGAAGCGAATAGGATCAACCTGAACAAAAGTCTTTTTAATAAAGATGCGATTGTTTTAAAAAATTTGAAAAGCAACAAAGTAAAATTGATTTCCAAGAAGAATAATTTGGGCTTTGAGTTTGATTTCACTGGCTTCCCCTTTTTGGGAATATGGGCTGCAAAGGATGCCGATTTTGTTTGCATCGAACCCTGGTGTGGCATTGCAGATAGCGTAAACACCACACAGCAGCTTACAGAAAAAGAAGGCATAAATACATTAGAATCAGGTGGTGAGTTTCTTCGAACCTGGAAGGTTTTAGTTCACAAATAGTATTTCCCAATAAAAGCGATTGCATCTTTTGTACCGAAAGAATCAAATATTCTTATACGCGTATCGGCTTTATAAATTATCTTTCGGGCTTCATAAAGTTTCATGAAAGGGATAATTTTTTCATTCATTTTTATTGCGTTTTTTTCTTCCAGCTATGCGCAGCAAAATTTCACACTAAGTGGAACTATTCGTTCTGCACGTACTGGCGAAACCCTGATCAATGCTAGTGTGAAGCATGTAAATGGCAGGGAAGGGGTGAGTAGTAACGAGTATGGTTTTTATTCAATCACGTTTCCAAAAGGAACGTATGAAATAGAAATTTCTGCCATCGGATTCGAATCGGTTACCGAAAGAATACTATTGGATGGGAATATAGTCCGCAACCTATCCTTGCCGGATGAAGTAAAGGATTTGGAAAACGTAAGTGTAACCGCCAATTCCAAAGGTCGTACCATCACCAGTACTCAGATGGGCGTGGAGAAACTCACCATGAACGAAATTAAAAGCATCCCCATGTTGCTGGGCGAACGCGATATTTTAAAAGCCATACAGTTACTGCCTGGCATCAAACAGGCCGGTGATGGCAATAGCGGTTTTTATGTGCGAGGAGGATCATCCGATCAGAACCTGATTTTATTAGATGAAGCACAGGTTTATAATGCCTCGCATCTGATGGGCTTTTTTTCTACCTTCAATGCAGATGCCATTAAAGATGTTACTGTTTATAAAGGGGGAATGCCAGCTCAATATGGCGGCAGACTATCTTCGGTGTTGGATGTGAAAATGAATGAAGGGAACAACCAGCACTATGAACTGAGTGGTGGCGTGGGGTTGATTTCTGCCAAGCTTAACCTCGAAGGCCCCATTCAAAAAGGAAGATCCTCCTTTCTGGTTTCGGGAAGAAGAACCTATGCTGATCTTTTTGCGCCACTGGCAAATGAAGAAAATGTAAAGAAAAGCCGACTGTATTTTTACGACTACAATGCTAAGATGAATTATAGCATTGGCAGCAAAGACAAGCTCTATTTTTCTGGCTACTATGGAAGGGATTTTTTAAAGTTGGATAAACAATTTGGTATTGACTGGGGAAATGTTACAGGCACATTTAGATGGAACCATCTTTTTAATAGCCGACTCTTTGCCAATACATCTTTCATATATAGCAATTTTGATTATGGTATTTATATCAATAATTCCAGCAACGATCTAAAAATTGTTTCGGAGATAAAAGATATCAATCTTAAACACGAATACCAGTGGTTTGCAGGTGGCAGACACACCGTTCGGTTTGGACTCAATGCGATAAGACATCGTATCAAACCCGGAGAAGTTACTTCCTCGGGGAATACCAGTTTTAATAATTTCTATCTGCAAAATAGAACATCTTGGGACAATGCTATCTATGCCACGGACAACTGGAAAGCCAATGACTGGCTGAACCTGACTTATGGTGCCAGACTATCTTCCTTTGCCATTGTGGGGCCAGGCGACTTTTATAATTTGGATGCCGAAGGAAATATCACAGATACCTTAAAATATACCAGTGGGAAATTGGTAAAGAATTACCTAAATCTGGAACCCAGACTGGCGGTCAGTTTTATCATAAATCGTACATCTTCTATCAAAGCTTCCTATGTACGAAATGTGCAGAATCTGCATTTGATTGCTAATTCCACCACCAGCACCCCTACGGACAAGTGGTTGGCAAGTACTAATATTATTAAGCCTGAAATCTCGGATCAGATAGCCTTGGGATGGTATAAAGATTTTGCAAAGCAATATGAGTTTTCCTCCGAAACCTATTATAAGTGGATGAATCACCAGATAGACTATAAACCGGGTGCGGATGTGTTCACCAATGATGCCATTGAATCGCAATTGCTATTTGGTAGAGGTAGAGCCTATGGGTTGGAGTTTTTGATTAAAAAGAAATCTGGAAAAACGACGGGTTGGGTCAGTTATACGCTATCCAAAACTGAAAGAAAAATTGACGGAATCAATGATGGTCATTGGTACAATGCCAGACAGGATCGCACTCATGATGTAGCTATTGTGCTTAACCACCAATTGACGAAACGATGGAACCTAGCTGCAAACTGGATTTACTATACCGGTGATGCAGTTACCTATCCAAGTGGAAAATATATTATCGATAATAAAATCATATTCCACTATACCGAAAGAAATGCAGCCAGAATGCCTGCCTATCACAGGTTGGATCTCGGGGCAACATGGCTACTTAAGGATCGGAAAAAGTTTAGATCTGAACTGGCTTTTAGCCTTTTCAATGCCTATGGCCGGGAAAATGCCTATACCATCTCGTTTCGTCAAAATGAGGATGATCCTACCGTAACAGAAGCGGTGAAAACATCCTTATTTAAATATGTACCTTCCATATCTTATAATTTTAAGTTGAAATAATGATGGGAAAACTGATTTGCATTGTAGGTTGTTTCCTAGCCATGGGGCTAGCCTTGGGTTGTGAAAAAGTCATCAAAGCAGACATTCCTCCTGCACCTGTTCGATTGGTAGTGGAAGGAATAATTACAGATGATACGGTGTGTAAAGTGCGGATTTCACGTTCTAGTAATTTTTATGATACGGTTGATTTGAATGGTATTACCGGAGCTTTGGTTTCCATCTCCGACAACGGAGCAACGCCTACTCTTTTAAAGGAAACCAATGTGAGAGGCGTGTACAGAGGAAATCTATTAGGAAAAACCGGGCACCGATATGCTCTTCGAATTGTGATCGACAGTATCACACTAGCGCGTTCCAATAAATTGTCAGGGTTTTCAAAACAGATTTATACCGCCATGTCCACCATGCCGACTAAGGTGAAACTGGATAGTCTATATATAACTGAAAGACCATTTTTAGGTAGCACCCGTAAATTGGGAACCATCAAATTCAAGGATCCGCCGGCTTCAGGCAATGCCTATCGGTTTATACAATATGTGAATGGATACGAGGAAACTTCCATTTTTTTAATGAATGATATATTGATAAATAATCGGCAGGTGGTGTATGATATTTTAGTTCAATCTACTGATTATACCCTCTATAAATGTGACCAGTTAAGAGTCAGTATGCAATGTATCGATAAACCTACTTATTTGTACTGGTATAGTCTAAATCAGGGAGCGCTAGGAACTTCTCAGTCTGCTTCTCCAAACAATCCGGTATCTAATATACAGGGAGGTGCACTGGGCTTTTTTAGTGCTCATACTGTATCTAGCCTGAATATTGCTGTGTTTCCAGATTCTACCTGTAGTTATCCGGCAGATTGAATCTAAGGTGAATGTTTCTTTAGTGAAGGTGGTTTTTTGAAATTCACACACCCAATTGGGTCAAAGGAGAATGAACCCGCAATTGCATGAATACAAAAAGTATTGTCTATAATTTGATGAGCGTTCTACTGCGTTCCTTTTTTTGTTTGGATAATTGGGCTTGTTTTAAGACTTTTATACCCTATGACAAAAAAGCAAAGCAATAAACTTTCTCAACTTTTTAAAGAATTTATTGCCAGTGAAAAGACTGGTGGACTGTTGCTGATCTTTTGTACTGCCTTATCATTGATCATCGCAAATAACACAATGGGAGAAAGTTATCATCATTTCTGGCTTCAGGACATCGGCACAGGCACACTGGAGTATTGGATCAACGATGGTTTGATGGCTATTTTCTTTTTGTTGATTGGGCTAGAGTTGGAACGTGAAATTTATATCGGAGAATTATCGAAATTAAAAAATGCCTTGCTTCCTATGTTTGGGGCTTTAGGCGGAATGGTAGTGCCCGCTTTTCTTTATTTAGCTCTTAATGCAGGCACTGACACTCAATCAGGTGCAGGTATTCCCATGGCCACGGATATTGCTTTTGCCCTGGGGGTGTTGTCTTTATTAGGTAAAAGTGTACCTGTCTCAATTAAAATATTTTTAACTGCCTTAGCAGTGATAGATGATTTAGGAGCAATATTAGTAATCGCCATTTTTTATTCAGGGGATTTATTATTGACTAATCTTTTTATTTCACTGGGTATATGGGTAGTATTGCTATTATTAAATCGACTAAGAGTCAGGAACCTAATTCCCTATTTAATAGGAGGGGTGGCTATGTGGTGGTTTATGCTTTATTCAGGTGTGCATGCCACCATCACCGGTGTGTTATTGGCGTTTGCAATACCCTTTGGCAATGGAGACAAGAAGTCCATCTCCTACAGATTACAACATTTTCTTCATGCGCCAGTGGCTTTTATTATCCTGCCTCTATTTGCGCTTGCCAACACAGCCATTGAAATAAAAGGAGGATTAATGTCTTTGCTTCAGGAACGATATAGTCTGGGAATTGCCTTGGGACTGATTGTGGGTAAACCGGTTGGCATATTGTCATTTGCATTTCTTTCTGTTAAGCTAAAAATTTGTCAATTGCCTCAGGATATCAACTGGAAACTGGTAGCTGGTACAGGCTTATTGGGAGGTATTGGATTTACTATGTCGATATTCATATCCTTATTAGCTTTTGATAATTCAGAGGTGATCAATCAGTCTAAACTTAGCATATTGTTGTCCTCTGTCATAGCCGGTACAATTGGATTTGTCTTCCTGAAATATGCATTGCAAAAAAAGCTGAAGACGACTTCATCCTCAGCTTAAACGAAAAAACATCTTAGAAAATTAATGTCCTGATCTCATAGACAATTCTTCTTGGTTCAAATCTGCCTTTACTCCAATTTTGGCATACCAGCCAATGACGGCAAAACAAATTAATGGTACTGCATATCCATATTGTAAGTTATGGGTGGCATCGGCAATCAGGCCAAGAACCGGAGGTAATAAAGCACCACCAACAATAGACATAATCAGCAGGCTGGAACCCGATTTTGTATCTGCTCCTAATCTGGCAATACCTAATGCAAATATGGTAGGGAACATGATGGACATAAAAAATGCGATGCCAATCATAGCGTACAAAGTGAATATACCCGAACCAAAAATGGTATAAGTACAAAGAAGGATACAAATGATGGAATAGAAAGCTAACAGCTTTTGAGGTTTTATAAACCGCATAAAGAAAGTGCCTACAAACCGACCCAGCATAAAAGCAAGACCAGCGGCACCGGCATACCAGGTGGCATCCTTTTCTGAAATTCCTGCGGCTTTTGTGGCATATAGGATCAACATACTTAGTATGCAAACCTGTGCGCCCACATAAAAAAATTGAGCTACAACGGCCCACACCAGGTGTTTATGTCTCAAGGCATGGAAAAAGCCTGGATGCACCGGTTCCTCATCGTCCTTAATATCAGGGAGCTTGGTAAAAACAAAAATGATGGCTACTAACAAAACAGCAATGCCCAAAATAAGATAAGGCAATTTTACTGTGGAGGTTTCGGAAAGTAAATAGGCATTTCGAGCCACTTCAGTCATGCTATCTACTTCTTGGTCAGTTTTGGGGCTTTCGTTCAAGATAAAAACACCGCCTACAATTGGAGCCAAAAACGCAGCCAGACCATTGAAGGATTGAGCAAAGTTTAATCTTTGCGTTGCAGTTTCGGGAGTACCCAACACCGTGGCATAAGGATTTGCAGCAGTTTCTAGTGTAGCCAAACCACAAGCCACTATAAATAGAGCACCCAGAAAAAACGAATATTGCATAGTATTGGCAGCTGGAATAAAAAGAAAACATCCCAGAGAAAATAATATGAGTCCGAAAATAATACCGGTTTTATAACCATACTTTTTCATAATGGTTCCTGCAGGTATAGCCATTACAAAATAAGCCACAAATACTGCCGAATCCACCAGCGTGGCCTGAAAATTACTAAGCCTGAAAGCTCTTCGCAAATGTGGTATCAGAATGGGATCAAGGTTATGTACAAATCCCCAAAAGAAGAAAAGTGAAGTAACCAGGGCGAAGGCAAATAAAAAACCTTTGGCTTTATTGCCATTTGAGGAAAGTACCTCTGTTTGATTTTCCATTATGAACAATTGTCTTTAGTAGAATATTTTTGGTGGAAGATAGCTATACTAATTCGGAATTGATGTTTGCCGCAAAGAATAATTTCAATAAAACCGAATGGGGGGACTTTTATGTTTGGTTTGCTGTTTGACTGTTCAATATTCTGGTGGAACCGGAACTTGTATTGTTGGAGTGTAAAAAATGTAAGCAGTCCTTTATTTGAATCCTTCTATTACGATGACAATCTCACCTTTCACTGTTTTTTGAGAAAAGTATTCTGCTACTTCCTGCAAACTACCTCGTTTGGTTTCTTCAAACATTTTGGTTAGTTCTCTGCTTACACTGCATTGCCGGTCATTCCCAAAGTATTCAGCAAAATCTTTCAGTGTCTTTACCAGACGCATAGGCGACTCGTAAAACATCATGGTTCGTTCTTCGGTTTTCAATTTTTCAAAAAGGGTATGACGACCTTTTTTGAGAGGTAAAAAACCTTCAAAACAAAATCGGTTACAAGGCAGTCCACTATTCACCAATGCAGGCACAAAGGCAGTAGCTCCGGGCAAACTTTGCACTTCCACACCTTGTTGCACACAAGCCCTCACCAATAAAAAAGCAGGATCCGAAATACCAGGTGTTCCGGCATCGGTGACTAGGGCCATATTTTTGCCCGCACCTAATTGCTGCAACAAATGTTCTACTATTTTATGTTCGTTGTGCTGGTGGTAGGGTGTAAGTGGTTTGGATATCTGATAATGGTTTAGCAGGTGGGAAGTGGTTCTGGTATCCTCTGCCAATATAACATCTACGGACTTTAGTATTTCCAAAGCCCGTAGTGTAATGTCCTTTAAATTACCAATGGGAGTTGGTACTAGGTACAACATGTATTATTGATAATTTAATAAAATCCTTAATCTGTAATCTAAAGCACATTTACTTCAAAATACTCCATAACTGCATTGGCCAATAATTTTTTAGCAGCTTCCTCACCAATGGCTTTGGCAGCTTCGGGGCTGTCGGCATTTACTTGAAGGGTAATGTTTTTACCTACTCGTACATCTTGCACACTGTTTAGACCCAAGTTTTCCAATCCGCCTTTGACCGCTTTTCCTTGAGGATCTAATAACTCTTTTAAAGGCATAATAATTACCTGAACTGTATAATTCATTTTATTTCTTATTTGGCTTAAAAATCAAAGATACGAGAACGTATGCCACAAATATAAAGGGAACCGCCGCCCATCGAAAAAAAATCATAGAAATGATTGCAATAATTAAAATAATGAATTTGTCAAGATTAGATTTAATGCTAAAATTTTTGAACTTCAAACTGATTAAAGGCAATTTGGAAACCATTAATACAGAGACTATTAATATTACTCCATACAGTATATAAGGGTTATATATGTAACGAAGCATCCAGTCCGGTCCATAATAGATGATAAAAGGTAACGAGGCAATGGTGAGCCCGGCAGCAGGGATGGGGACACCTTTGAAATAATAGGTTTGCTCCTTATCCAGATTGAATCTGGCCAGTCGCCACACACCACAGCAGGCTACTAAAAATGCTGGAAGTAATAAAACAAATGATGGTTGAATGCCTGTTTTAATAAAAGCAATCTCCAACAACTGAAACAATATCATGGAAGGGGCTACTCCAAAACTCACTGTATCTGCCAATGAATCTAACTGAGCTCCCATGTTGGATGTGGCATTAAAAAGTCTGGCTACAAATCCATCCAGAAAATCAACTATTGCCGCCAAAAAAATAAAGACACCGGCAATCACAAAGCCCAATGAAAAGGATCCTTCGGTTCTGGAAAAAAGTATGCCATCTGTTTTGAAAATATACACGATGGCTATGCAGCCAAAAACCAGATTGAGTAAGGTAAACAGGTTGGGTATTTGTTTCATTTCTTTTTGGACCATCGTGTTTTGCCCCGAGGTCTTTGGATTTTATTTCTTCATCAGTCTTTCAATTTCATCTGCTTCAATAGGGATATTTTTCATCAGATCGATATTGCCTGTTTTGGTAAGCCAGAAATTATTTTCAATTCTAATACCCATTTGTTCTTCCTCAATATAAATTCCTGGTTCTATCGTTAGCAACATGCCAGCCTGCAAAGGTGTACGGAATGGACCCAGGTCGTGCACATCCACACCCAGATGGTGTGAAATACCGTGATAGGTATATTTTCGATAGGCTCTGTTTTCTGGATCTTCATTTTTCACATCCGCCTTTTGTAGAAGACCAATTTTGAGGTATTGTTTAGTCAATTCATTTCCTACTTTTTCATGATAGTCCGCAATGGTGATGCCTGGTTTTAAGATACTGGCCGCATAGCGATGAACGGCGAGACAAGTATTGTACACTTGTTTTTGCCTGACTGTAAATTTACCATTGACAGGAATGGTTCTAGTCAGGTCGGCATTGTATCCACCATACTCAGCACCAAAATCCATTAATATTAATTCACCATCCTTTGTTTGATTATTGTTGAAAACATAGTGCAACACACGAGCATTGTCGCCACTGGCTATGATGCTGTTGTAGCCCTCGCCTGTAGCACGCTGACTTAAAAAGGAATGAACGATCTCTGCTTCAATTTCGTATTCCCACACACCGGGCTTGATAAATTGCAACAACCTGCGGAAAGCATTTTCTGTGATATCGATTGCCTTTTGGGTTACTTCAATTTCAAATTTCGATTTTACGGCACGCAGCTCATGCATAACGGGTGCGGCACGCAGGTACTGATGTAGTGGATATCTTTCTTTCAGGTGTTTGATATATCTGGTTTGGGCGGTTTCGGTCCAAACTCCTTTTCGATCATGTTCGTTCGAATCTAAATAGACATTTTTGGCGGCATGCATCCAAGCCTGAAATAAAGCAGGCAAGGCATCCAGCCATACTATAGTTTGAATGCTATTGATGGCCGTAGCTTCATGGGCTCTTAGTCTTTTTCCATCCCATTTTTCTTTGGCCTCATTAGGACGAGTCAATACCAGCACCTCCTGATACTTGGGGTCAGGATTGTCAGGAAATAGGATCAGCATGGTTTCTTCCTGTCTGATGCCAGTAAGCCAGTACAAGGAACTGTTTGGTTTGTATTTATAAAGGGCATCTGCATTTTGTGATACTTCTTCGTTGGCTACAAAAATGGCCATTGAATCCTTCTGCATTTTTTTCACAAAACGATCCCTGTTTGTACTAAATAATTTTGAATTTAATGGTAAATATTTCATCAGAAAAAAAATTTTAATTTTCGAAAAGCCATCAGATTTGTGATTGGCGTGCTGATTTTAAGGAGCTAAAGATAGAATAAAAGATGGTTAGAAAAAATGAAATACAAGGGTGGGTCGGTTCCTAATCAAAAATGAAGGATGATAGTGTTTCGCCAGAACAAAAAAAATAAATATTGTATAATGCTTATAGGATTATTTGTGATCAGACTTTAGCAATAGTTAAAGTAAATGTTTTGGATACAAGATCCCTATAAGTGGGTACAAAATAATAAACAAGGAAATGTTGGTTAGCGCCAATTTGTTGTTGTTTGTATTCAGCGTAAAAGTTGTTTCAGATTTTTGAAAATATTCACCTAAAAAAGCCCATATAAAGTAGAGTCTATTTTGGATATGATCTCCCCAAAATGTTCTTCGTTTTCGGCAAACTTGTTTTTGTCCACATCTATGATCAGCAATGGGCCTTCTTTGTAGGCAGCGATCCATTTGTTATAAAATTCGTTCAGCCGTTTCAGATAATCCAGTCGAATATTTTCCTCGTATTCGCGGCCGCGTTTTTGTATTTGACCAACTAAGGTAGGTACCGATGCATTCAGGTAAATCAACAGGTCTGGCGGCTTCACCATTTTTTTTAGTGTCTGAAAAAACTCAAAATAATTTTCAAAATCACGCTTGCTCATCAAACCCATTTCGTGCAGGTTGGGAGCGAAAATATTGGCATCTTCATATACTGTGCGATCCTGAATGACTGTTTCTGTGCCGTTATAAATATCGAGCAACTGTCGGAGGCGGCCATGCAGAAAATAGATTTGCAGATTGAAACTCCAACGGGGCATATCTTCATAAAAGTCCATCAGATATGGATTATGGTCCACATCCTCGAAGTTGGGTATCCACTTATAGTGCTTGGCCAGCATTTGTGTAAGGGTGGTTTTACCAGCACCAATGTTGCCGGCAATAGCAATATGTTTGGGTATCAATTTGGATTTGGACATAAGTTTTTCTAAATAGGAAACAGGTTAAGAAAAAATTCAAAATAGCGATTCTTTTTTTATTAATCTAGAAATATTTCAAACCCATTACACGCCTTACCTCGTTGATCGTATTATCCGCACTTTCTGCTGCTTTTTGGGCACCTACTTTCAATATTATTTTCAACTCGGCTTCGTTTTCTCTGATGTTTTTTGCTTTTTGTCTGATGGGTGAAATATAAGTAACCATGTCTTCGGCCAATTGTTTTTTCATATCACCGTATCGAATAGTGCAATTGTTGTAGTCGGCTTCAAACTTTTGAATGGTGTCTTCCCTGCTCACCAATTTCATCAGGTCAAAAACATTTTCAATGTAATCAGGTTTTGAACTGTTGAGTTCGGTGGGACCGGCATCTGTTTTCGCTTTCATTATTTTTTTTCGAATCAGATCATCATCATCAGATAAATAAACAGTAGCATATTGGTTTTCGCTCTTACTCATTTTTCCTGCACCATCCAGACTGGGAACTTTGAGTAGTTGTTGGCCAAAATTGAAAGCCAGTGGCTCGGGAAAAACTTCGCCATACCGATGATTAAAACGATTGGCAAAAGTTCGGGTCATTTCCAAATGTTGCTCCTGATCTTTTCCTACGGGTACTAGTTTGGCCCGATGGATTAGGATATCTGCAGCCATCAATACCGGATAGGTCAATAGTCCTGCATTCACATTTTCTGGTTGCAGGCGTACTTTGTCTTTAAAGGTGGTGGTTTTTTCCAACTCTCCTTTGTATGCCATCATATTTAGGAACAGATATAACTCTGCAATCTGAGGTAAATCGCTTTGACAATATAGCGTAACCTTGGCCGGATCCAGACCGCATGCCAGGTACTCTGATACCACATGCAATACATTTTCTCTAAGTGCTTTTGTATCCGGATGGGTGGTGAGAGAATGGAGATCTGCTATAAAAAAGAAGCAGTTGTACTCATCCTGCATTTTTACATAATTGCGTAAGGCTCCAAAATAATTTCCCAAATGTAGGTTTCCTGTAGGGCGCACACCGCTCAATACAATTTCTTTTCGATTACTCATAGTGTGCGAAGATAAAATGAAATTGCAGAAAGAAAAATGAAAAACAATGAAACGTCTTTGAATAATTAATATTTACACAGAGGAATGTATATCAGGCATTTCATTACACTAATATTAAAGTATTAACCACCGATGTAATTGCTTAAAATTATAACCTAAATACTGGTAATGATAGATTGGGGTGATTGATTTTGCAGTGAGGATTTATTTTATATTTCGATTCAAAAATAAACTTGAATAGGAGAAGGCGTGGTCTATCTTCTTAAAGAATCGGGTATGCTAATCGTATCTCTGGCCATTTCTCTGGCTGCTTTTTTTCGTTGATTGATGAATACATCGCTGAAGTTGTCAAATTCTTTTCTAAAGGAAATACCGCCTCCAGTTCGTTTTAGGTTTTTTGCAGCCCCAGAACTAGAAGTGGTCAGGAAGTCCAGATTTTCACGATAAAACAGATTGAGCCGAATGCTTCCACTAGGGTTGAGCAGCCACTCTGCCGTTACATCTGGAAGAAACTGCACTTTCTTTTGAAGGGAGGATTGCAACTGCATTTCCAGTGTGCTGCCTAGTGAAATAATCAGCCGATCCTTAAATAGTGGTAGCATTAAAGCACCAGTAACATTGGCCTGATTAATCGCAAAATCATTGGTGGAAGTTCCTAGCACATTTCTATTGTAAACCGATCCGCTAAAAACCACACTAACATCGGTACCCAACAATTCGGACAATACATTATTGAGTTTTTTATTGATTTCATTAAAAAACAAACTAGATAAACTAGAGATCGTACTATAGGTGAGTTCCATGGCTGCAGCTCCCATACCAATATTTGAAACACCTGTTTGGGGGGGTGCAAAACTATTAAATACTATGAGGTAGGTGACCTGACGGGTAACCTCCGATTGGCTGCGTTCTATTTGTTGCAGCATATTGGTTACATTATAATCATTGCTGTAGCGGCTATTGGGTTCCAGTTCCAGTTCGAACTTGAAATCAGGCTTAAACAATTCTCCGGTCAGATTGGCGTACACATACACATTTTCTCTGGTATTGGCATAGCTCTGATCTATGTTGATGCCAGCCAATGGAGAAAAGCTCACCCGTTCAGCTTTATACCTTGCCTGCAGGTTTATCTTGGCATTCATCGGGTCTCCCGACCAACTTATAAAATTTTCTGTGCCTTTGATGATCTCAAACGGTTTAGGGAAGAACGATTTGAAAGTATAGTTATAACTACCTTCTTCTATATCCAACCGGCCTTTTATGGCTAAGTCTTCGGTGGTGCCTGCCCTTATGTTTAGTGAACCTGAACCGCGACCTTCAATCTGATCGCCGGTGAGGTCGTCCATCACGAATTTCATCAGCACTTTTGGATTTGCCGTTACGTCCAGTTCATAAGTGATATTGCCGTCGGTATTTGCCAATGGATATTTGGTTTCCATTTCTTCACCATACTTTCTTTCAACCATCCAGTCGGGCATTTTCCCTGCACGGCTGTTGGAGGAAGCGATCGTGAAGAAACTTTCATCCTGATCGGAGGCAATGGCATCGATTTTCATAAACGCATTGTCCTGTGGACCAACCAGCACAAAAGAACCGGTGGCTCTAACATTACCGTAAAATACTTTATTATCGGAAATGGTGGTATTCAATACCTGCACCGGCAGGTTGTTTCTGCTATCCCTGGTGCCTGGTTTACGGGTGGACACCGTGATGTCAAAAAACATATTATCAAAGGAGTTGTGCAGTATGCTTCCGGAAAGATAAACCGGATTATCAGTCACTGTGTCTTTTAATACAATTCCATTCAAATTGATTTCATTATCTGTGAGTGTGATGTCCTTATCCAAAATTTTATAGTAGCATTGGGTGAAATTTACTTTCAAGCCAGCATTGTGCAAACGGCCTTTACCAGCTACATTGAGTGCATCAAAAGGACCTTTAATATCGAAATTGCCCGTTATATCTCCACTCAGATCAGAGAAAAGTGTATTCATAAAACGATCCAGATATTTCAGATCGAAATGGTTGGCCTTGAGTGCTATTAAATTATTTTCCTGACTCTGTTTATCCTTAAAAAATAGCTTGACATTATAGGCCAGACTTTTTTCCTGATCACCCATAGTGCCTCCCTGTACAGTAAGTTCTTGTGTGGGTAAGTCGAACAGAACCTGAGCATTAATATTGCCCAAAGAATCATTATCTAATCTTATCCCACTTCCTACAAAATCATCTGAACGAATGCGCATATCCTTACCCGGATTGTCCAAAACCACAGTGGCATTTACTAGGCCTTCCAATCTGTTCTGTGGCATCAGATAGCTGGAGATATCACCCAGATTAAAATTCTTTAAGCCTACGACAATATCATTCCAGGTGCCGTTGGGAGCCTGTTTGGTTTCTATTTTTATTTCCTGATTAGTTTCCCGGAACACCAGCAAACCATTGGATGGAATGTTCTTTCTATATTCAAATCCTCCTTTGTCTTCGATAGTCCATAACTTCCCATTTACCAAAATAGTGGAAGGTGAAAAGCGAATACCAACGCCATCACTATAAGTGTTTACCAACGCTTTTAGTTGGGCCTGATCCAAAGCTCCATTGCTTCCAGCAAAAATATTTATCTCAGAAACATCCTGAAATGCTTTTAAGTTGAAGGAGGTGAGATTGGCCTGAATGCTATCCGTTATTCCAATATTATCTACACTACCCCTAAGGAGGAGACTGTCATAATTGCCCTCGCCAAAGATGTCGATATTCGTGAAACGAAATTGTTGATATTTAAAAACGGGAACAGAAACCTCTAACTTCAGATTGTTGGTATTGGTGTTGATGCTGCCAGTAATATGGCTATTGTCTAGTCCGCTAATACTGCTGTCGATCATTTGAGCAAAATTGTCAAAATCTCCGGTTTGCACATCAAAACTAAAAGCCTGCTTATACACAAATTGTTTTGGCTTTTTTATATAGGATGGATAATACCGATTTAAGAATTGTGTTACGGCATTGGGCAGATCGGTTATCTTGAACTGACCGAACAAGTCGGCATTAAACTCATTGGAGACAATACTAAGGTGTTTGAGACTATCCTCCTGTGTGGACTGAATTACAAGTGAATTGAATGAAAGCGGATGACCATCATGAGTCAGTTGGGCATTGGTAATATTGGCATTGCCTAAAAAATCATCAATATTATTTCCTGAAAATTGTGCATTGATATTGCCCCGAAAAGCTATCGGGGTATTCAATAAATTGATCTTCCTGAAATCCACCGAATCTATATGTGCTATGAAGTTGAACTCCGGACTTTTTTTACTAAGATCAATCAGTCCATTTAAATTGAGGTGCGCATTGGGATCATTTACAAAAACAGAACCATCAAATATTTTTTTGTTTAACTCCCCATCTACCGTAATATTTTGAAAACGATACTTGTTGTAATCGATAAAATTAATCTTTGCATCCACTCCTATGTTTCCATTGCTTGTTTCAAAACCGGTTCCTTTCAGGTTTCCATCCAAACTTACATATCCTAGCGTGCTATCATTAATCAATGCGCCCAGATTGAAAGAAGGTGTGGAGATCATACCTGAATAAACGGGGAATTTAGGATTCTGTAGTTTCATATTCAGATCCGCTTTCACCGTACCTAATGCTGTTTGAATGGTTCCATAGGTTACAAAATCATTGATGAATCCGGCAAAGTTTCCTTTGAAAACAATTTGTCCCAATTTTGAAAGATGTATACTTTCGATGTCTTTGAGTGGAGGCACAAAAGCCACCGCATCACTATAGATGGTTTTTAGTTCAGTTGCCTTTACGTCGATATACGTATTGTTTATTTCGGGCAAGCCGGTCAGGGACGCATCGCCGGTAAAGAAAGTATGATCCCCTGCTTTCAGATCCAGGTTTTTTCCAACCATAGCAGCCACCGGGCCATTCACTTCCCCGTTCAATTCTATTTTTTTCTTCCAGGATTTTAAATCAGGAGCAAAAAAAGCAATATCATCGCTATTGATAATAGATTGATGAAAACGCCCTTCCAGCCTCACTTTTTCCACAAAATCGCTCATATCATCAAATGCATCATAACGCATACTAAAGAAATTGCCCAAATGACTGTCGTTGGTTTCTATATCCAGATTTTCAAAAGTCATTTCTGTTGGAGTAAACCGTGCATCGGCCAGTAAGTGCTTTACTTCAAAACCACTTCGTTCCTTAGTGCTTAGTTTTGCGGAAGCAGTGATGGAATCGTTCTCCCATTTTACATTTTTAAAATCTCCATAAATATGTGCGAATTCAATGTGTTTGGGGTCAAACCCATCCGGAATCAAAGGGCGGGAAGCCTGATCTAATTTGAATTTACCATTGCCCAATTTTAAACTGGAAACAAGGATCTTCCAGCCTTGGGTGGAGTCTCTCTGGCTGCTGGTGTCAGAAGAAACGGCTTCTACTTTGGTTTCATAATCCTTGGGACGATTGCCTTCATAGTCATAAATAGCAAAATAGGGCTGATTGATATCTAACAGATCTAGGGCCATTATTTTTTGCTTAAAGTCCACCTGTCGGGGATGCGAATGCAGCGAAGCCAGCGAGATGGTCATATCCTCTCCGCGCCAGCCGTCCTGTTGTTTTATCCTGATGTTTTTGAGATCAACTTCTTTAAGCGCCAAGTTGATGCCCCCTTGTTTTTTTTGAGTGCTGCCTGGTGTGGAAAAAAAATCGATCAAAAATTGGTGCCGCCATACCGAGTCGGATCTTTGAAGATGTGCATAAACATCCCTGAGGCCTATATACTTGAGTTCAATATTGTTCTTTAGAAAAAACCAATCGGTAATATTGACCGATATTTCTCCCGCACTTAAAATAGTATCCTTCTGTCTGTCTTCTACCAATACGCCCTTTAATTTCATTTTATTGAAAAGCGAAAAATCCACTCGGTCTATTTCAATTTTGGTTTGAAGATCTTTGGAAAGGCGGGAAGTGACTTTATCTATTAACCAGTTTTGAACTCCGGGCAACTGAATAAGGAGCCATACAGTTATTACCAGTGCAATAACTGAGCCCAAAGCGATCAATAATATATTTCTAATTTTCCTCAGGAAGGGTATTTAATATTTGTAAAAGTAATTTATTAGCCCTCTACCTGCAAATTTCAAGCCTGTCTAAAACAATTTTTATATTTTTATTGGGTGCACTCAATTATTGTATTCATAATCCTTGTTGCTTAATATGCTGCGGACTCACTGTCAAATCTCTTGGAAGTGCAGGATGCTGCTCACTATTCAAACTATTTTCCTTTGTACTATGCAGCTATCAGCCCAAGTTTTTGGAGGTATGCCCACTAGTACTCAATGGCAACAACGAAACTATGCTACTAATAGAATTATTTTTCCAAAAGGTTTGGATAGTATCGCTTCGGAAGTGGAAGCACTGGTGCAAAGTACTAATGTTTATCATCAATGGAGCCTGGGTAAGAGGATGCGTAAAATTAATATCGTTCTTCAAAATAGAACAGTTTTGGCCAATGGATATGTGGGGATGGGGCCTTTTCGGAGTGAGTTTTATTTAACTCCTTCATCCGATAATTTTGAGCTAGGAACGATGTCCTGGACCAAACAGCTGGCTTTACATGAGTACAGACATGTGCAACAGAACAACAATTTTGAAAATGGTGCCAGCGCCATAATCAGAAAGTTATTAGGCGAAGAGGGGTATTCACTTGCCATCAATACAGCCATTCCCGATTGGTTTTTTGAGGGAGATGCTGTTTTTATCGAAACGGCTTTGTCCTCACAGGGCAGGGGAAGATTACCCTTTTTTCTAAAAGCATATCCATCACTTTGGGCATCTGGCAAAAAGTATAGTTGGATGAAATTGAGAAATGGATCTTTTAAAGATTATACGCCCAATCATTATGATCTGGGATTTTTGCTGGTGAATTATGGATACTTAAAATATGGAAATGATTTCTGGAGAAAAATAACCCACGAAGCCAGTGCATACAAAGGCTGGTTCTACCCGTTTCAGAAAGCCATTAAAAAACATAGTGGGATTAGTTATCGTAGCTTTCGGAATCAGGCCCTAGAATTTTATGAACAAAAATTTAAAGAACATGGTTTGCTAAAAGATTCTGCTTTGGATTTTCTCAGTTTGTCTCCTGTAAACAAACGTAAACTCACCAACTCTGTTTATCCGGTTCAGATTTCTGAAAATGAATTATTGTATTTGAAATATGGCGTAAACCGCCGACCCGCTTTTTATGTGAAGGACAGTACTGGCGATCATTTGATCAGGCATCGGGATATCAGTATAGATGATCAGTTTAGTTATAGAAATGGCCGGATAGTGTATGCCGCTTTTGAAACACATCCACGTTGGGGAATGTTGAACTATAGTGTACTTAAGGTGCTGGATATAAACACCCAAAAGCAAAGAACCCTGAAGCACAAAACCCGATATTTTTCTCCTGACATTTCGGAGGATGGAGGTATGATTGTAGCTAATCATGTTTCCACCGATGGTAGTTCTGGACTGATTGTGCTGGATGGAAAAAATGGCCAGACCATTAAAGAAATAAAAAGAAAAGAAATCAGCTATTTTGCCAATCCAAAAATAGTAGATCAACATACGGTGATCGCTGTACTCCGTAGGCATGATGCCACCACTGCTATTGCCAAAATTGACCTGATTACAGATTCCATTCAAAACCTGACTCCTTTTTCTTCCTCTATAGTGGGGCAATTGGAGGTAAATAAGGATATCGTTTATTTTACTGCTTCGCAGGATGTAAAGGACGAAATTTTTAAGTTTGATATCAAAAGTCAGTCACTCTATACGTTTAAAACGCCTGGCGTAGGAAGCTATTTCCCCAGCAATAATTTTGGAAAACAAACATGGAGCACTTTTACCGCCGATGGTTACCAGTTACAACAGGTTTCGGATGATACGACTCTTTGGAAACAAATTTCAATAGACTTTTTTACAAAATCCAAAGTAGATTTATTAGCTGAAATAAAGCCGGCAACAAGGGATTCAATGATCAATCCTACCGCTGGCAAGGTTTTAAAATATCCTTCACTTTTTCGCCCGTTCAATTTCCATAGCTGGCGACCCAATTATTCCGACCCTGAGTATAGTTTCACTTTGTATGGGAACAATATCCTGAATACGGTATCCACAGAAGTCTATTATTTGTACAATCAAAACAGTAGAACCCACAGCACCGGAGCCAGCATTACCTACGCAGGGTTATTTCCTCAAATCAGCATGGGAACGGAATATACTTATAACCGAAAAACGCTGGTGTCAAATAAGATAAAGCAATGGAACGAGTGGAATAACCATATTGGTCTAAGTCTTCCGCTTCATTGGACCTCCCATAAAACCCATAAATCTTTATCGGTGTATAGCAATTTGTACCAGCGCATAGATTTTAATACCGGAGCAAACAAAGATAAATTTCGACAACTGAGGTATAACTATCTTTCGCATAGTGTATCCTGGTATCAACGGGTACAGACCATGGGGCAACAGATCTACCCCAGGCTGGGATATAGTGCCAGCCTGCGTTTCAGACATGCACTCAATATGTATGAAAGCTGGCAGGGAAGTGCAAGTGTACTCCTATACCTGCCCGGTATTGGTTCCACACATGGTTTGGTGCTTTCTGGTTCTGTTCTAACCTCAGGACAGCGGGATCGAATTTTTGCTAACAATATAGCTTTTGCCAGAGGATACCATGCCCTGGATTCCGGCAAACTTTTTACCACGGGGTTCAATTATCACTTACCCTTGTTTTATCCCGATTGGGGATTTGCCAATATCTTTTATTTGCAAAGGGTGAGAGCCAATCTATTTTGGGACAATACTGGTGTGGAAATAAAAAAAGATAGGCCCTGGAAAAATTATCAGAGTGTGGGTGCCGAAGTTTATTTCGATACTAAATGGTGGAACCAACATCCTGTCAGTCTGGGTTTCAGGCTGGGTAAATTAGCCACTTCATCGGCAATCAATAATCGAAAACTATTTTTTGAAATTTTACTACCAGTTAGTTTGATTCCGAATTAGATTTATTCATTTTTGGCAGGAAGAAAATTTACTATTTTCAATTTTCAATAATCAATCTCCAATTTGTAATTTGCAATCTTCAATCAATCTTCACCTCTCAACCTACATGTACATTGAAACTGAAAAATTTTCTACTTGCGATTACGGGAATATTGCTCTTTTTGGCCTCTAATGCGCAACCAAAAAAAATTAAGCATGTTATTCTAATTGGGTGCGATGGACTAGGAGCCTATGCGCTTCCCCAGGCAGATATGCCTAACTTAAAAAAACTGATGAGTGATGGTGCCTGGTCTTTAAAGGCAAGGTCAGTGCTGCCTTCTTCTAGTGCTGTAAACTGGGCATCGATGTTGATGGGAGCTGGGCCAACACTGCATGGTTATACCGAATGGAATAGTGCTGTACCGGAAATACCATCTGCCTGTACCAACCAGTTTGGTATGTTTCCTACCATTTTTAGTTTATTGAAAGAACAAAAACCAAAGGCGGTTTCTGCGGTAGTTTATAGCTGGCAGGGCATTCATCCTATAATAGAAAAACAGGCTACATCCATTCGTGTTCCAGCAAATGATAATGATGATTTTTGTGTAGATACCGCGGCTGTCATCATCAAAACACAAAGACCTGTTTTGACTTTCATTCATCTGGATCAACCCGATGGCGTGGGGCACAATATCGGTCATCATACCCCTGAATATTTTAGCGAACTTAAAAATGTGGATACACGTATCGGCAAATTACTAATGGCGGTAGAACAAGCTGGCATAGCCGATCAGACGGTTATTTTGGTTACTGCCGATCATGGCGGAAAGGATAAGGGACATGGCGGTAAATCATTGGACGAAGTGTTGATACCCTGGGTGATTTATGGAAAAGGTATTCGCAAAGGACACCAGATAGGCAGCACCATTATTACTTTTGATACTGCCGCCACCATTGCCTATATGCTGGGTTTAAAGATGCCGCAAAGTTGGAGAGGAGTGCCCGTGCTCGAAGCTTTTAAATAAAGTTTCACCAGATATAAATATCCATTTTTGAATCACGCAGAACTTGATCAAGCAGGGCGATTCAATGTTATAACAGACTTGTAGTGCTGTATTTGCAAAAAAATAATATCAGCTTTGATTTGATCTTATTCTCAGGGTTCTTCTCCGGGAGCAAAAACAGTTTTTTCTATTTTATTTTCTACCGGCTTCAGGGATTGAAGGAATCGAAAAATAGCCTGAAGCTCTACATCATTCATTCTGGAATAGGATCCCCAGGGCATCGGGCTTCCTTTTTGAACCCTGCCTGATTTGAATCGTTTCATAAAGTCATCTTCTGACCAGTTGGCCATGACACCAGTGCTACTATGTGGCGTTAAGTTTGGCGACATATAAGCATATCCTTCAGAGAAGGCATCGGGTGAAAAATAGGCTCTACCAGCAAAGGGTTCGCCAATATAAGCCCCTGTATTCATATCCACCTCTGTATGGCAAGAGTAACAGTTGGTGACATTATAAGCTAGATATTTTCCGTATGAGGTACTGGGTTCAATTGCAACGGATTTGGGTGGCGTATGTTTGGGGCCTTCGGGTTTCACTAATCCAAATGAAAGTAAAGCCCTATACATGATTCCATAATCAAACGGTTTTACTTTATGAGACACCGGTGGTAAAGTTCTCAAATAGGAAATGATGGCTGTTAAGTCTTCATCGCTCATTCCCTGAAAGGTCATCATTGGGAAAATAGCTCTACCGTCATTTCCTACTCCATGCCGTAGCGTACGTGTTATTTCACCATCAGAAAAATTCCCAATGCCAGTCTCCTTGTCAGAAGTTAGGTTTGGACCGGTGAAAGTTCCGAAACCTGGAAAGGAAAGTTCCCATCCACCTTTAAAAGCTACTTTATCCCCTTCATCAAAAGCTCTTACCTCATCCATGCTGCTGTGGCAACCACCACAGTGTGCAGGACCATTGGCGAGGTATTGTCCGCGAGCTATGATAGCCGAATCTTTACTAGCCGAAATTTCTGGATAAGGAGCATCGTGTTTTTTGTTCCAGGTCAATTGCACAAAAGCAAATAGGAAAATGATGAGGATGGCTAATACGATGCTCGTCCATTTTAGAATTTTTAAAAAATATTTCATCTTTTAATAGTTTAAGTTTTAAGGTATTTCTTTGAATTGAATCTGACCACTATAGTCACAGGATTTCAATAGCCTTTGCCTTTTCACATATAAATTAAAAAATAAAACAAAACCAGAATAAGTAATTGCCTTGGCAAAATTGAATTTGGTTTCATCCGGATATTTCTTTTTGTTTTGTTGGTTGGATGAAAGGCCTGATTAACGGTTTCCTATTTTGAAACAAATAGTCCTGATCGGCTCATGTAGCCTTTTTTTTTGGTTTATGGATAAGTTGCTTAACAGATAATCAGCAAACCCTTTTCACCAACATACTCCGCTTTTTTTTTGGCAAACATACTTAATAACCCATTCGAAATTGATAATTTTTCCATATCATAAAATGATGATTTATTTATTGCAAATGATAATACCAAATCCTGGGGCATGTATTTTTTTAAGGACAGTGCTTTTGAATCCTGACTGTTTGACAATTGCATCCACTTCTGTTTCCGAGTAGGTTCTTCCACCTGCTTCATGCAGCAGATTCAGTGCCATATAGGAGGTAGTGGCTTTAGACATCTGAGAATTTCCGCCTATGCCTTTGATTTGGTCCAGAATTACAAAAATGCCGCCATAGTTCAATGAACTAAAAACCTTTTTAGCCAGTAGCAGGTTTTCGGTTGGGTTCAGTCCATGAATGATGTTAAAAGCTAAAATAATATCCACATTTTTAGGTATTTCTTCCTTCATAAAATCTGCCGGAAGGAATCCAACCCGCTCACCGGCCTGGTGTTGATGTATTGTTTCGTCTGCATATTTTTTAACCGGTGGAAGATCCACAATAGTGGCTTTCAGCTGCGGATATCGATTACAGAGTTCTATACTGTATAGACCATGAGAGCCTCCCAGATCCAGTATCTTACTGGCAGTTTTGGCTACCGGAATTTTGCCCACCACTTCTTTGTAATTGGTTTTGGAGATATCGATCATGGCTCTTGAAAACAGCTCCCATTCATACTCCGACATTGTCTGGAGCTTGTCTGCCTGATAACTTTTGCCCTGCCGAATGGTTTCACCTAGATGGATATAACCTTGGTACAAATAATCACAAAACAAAATGAAGTGCCTAAGATTGTTTGGAGACTGTGCCGATAAACATTTAAAACCACGTTTTGAAAAAGCATATTTACTATTTTTTTTATGAACATAACCCAATGCATCCAAACAATCCAGGATCAAAGTGGCTCCGATCTCGCTTACCTGAGAAGCATTTGCAATGGATCCAACATCTCTATACGCATAGGATAACTGATCCACAATTTTCAGTTTCACTGAAATGCCCAAAGCAAAGCCAAGACCTACTGAGAACGATGCATCTCCAAAAGGATGTGGAATGATATCTTTGGCAAGTAGAATTTTTTCAATAAGAGAAAATCTATAAATCATTTTGTTGCAGTTTGATGAACAGAAAACACAAAATTGGTTTGACTGCCACAAAAAGAATTGTACAATTCGGACATCATTTGCAATCATATATATGACCGGGTATTCCTTTGGAAGCTTTTTGATATTCACCTGGAGTCATCTGGGTAAAGAATTTGAATTCGCGAATGAAATGGGATTGGTCATAGTATCCGGCATCTAATCCAATTTGTGTGAGTGAACAAGTGGACTGATGCAACAGTTGTAATGAAGCGAGGTATTTATTATAGTGAATAAATGTTTCAGTATTCATGCCTAACCATTCTACAGATAACCTTCTCAGGTGTCTATCCGAAATAAATCTTTCACTGCAAAGCTTTTTAACCGAAACCTCATCTGTTTTAGTATTTTGGAATAAATGATTGACATAATCTGTAACTTTTTTTGTAGGTGAACTTGCTATTTTCAGGTGTAACCAATGTCTGATGATTGCTACCTGTGTTTCAAAACAGGTACTTTCATACAACAGTTGGATTAAACTGTCCAAAGATTTGCAAATAAGTCCGCCTTCAATAATAGAGTCATTCAGTTCCTTTATAGAAATATTAAACAGGCTTCTTAGTCCGATGGTATTGAATTGGATACCCAAAAATTCCTGCTGCCCACATTTGATGAGTTGAAATGGTTTGAAATTGATGCCATTGATAAAACAGACTGGTAATATTTTTTCAATGTGTAAAGAAGGGTTGAAATAGGTGATGTTGTTAGAAAGATTGAAGATGATTTCTATGGTTCCCTTAGGCAAGATGATCTCAGTTTTTGGAGTCGTATCTGCATCTTGTAGCCGCCAAATACTTTTGATGTATTGACTTTCAATCTGGTCCGAAGGAAAATATATTGCAGCCGAATTTGTCATTTTATAATCAGGCTAAAAGTCAAACTGGTTCATCATCTGGACAAAAAAGAAACCTGCATAAAAATACGTTATAATGTTTGGAAAAATATAGGTTATTCGATTTTTGGGGTAGGGACTTTGTACTTGTTGAAACCGAGGTAGTAGAGTGGAAGTAAAAAAGGTGAATTGGTAAGGGGCTGGTGTTTTAGCCAACTCTAAATTAAAAAAAGTAGTTTGAATTTTTACTCTCCATGTTTATTATCCCTTCTGCCTATCCAATGATCCGGAAAATATTATTGTCTGCATTTAGGTTATCTGGGCATAATATGTTTAAGACTGATTCGCAAATAATGTTCTTTCCTATTTTTTTTCATCTTGTTGAATTAGGAATTTGCAGAAAATCACCTTTATCAATTTGTACCCTTTGCAGAAACATCAATATATTGCTACGATACCTGGCAGTTTCATATCGAAATTCGTCGGTAGTATTTTGGACCTCCTGTGATGAAAAATTCCAAAGACCGAATATTATTGATCTGGTGCTATTGGCAAATAATAAAACGAATACTTTACCGTCAGGCAGATTGTTTTGATGCCATCAGTTTGTCTAGAAAAACAAACAATTGGTGATTCATTTTTCTATAATTGAAAGACCTGATCTGATCTGGTTTTTGTACAAACTGGTGAACCGTATTGTGGGTCAGAAATTCCTCTTCTTCCTGAATCAATAGTTCCACCACATCCAGATTAAGCTCCATGTGGCATTGAAACCCATACACCCGTGCAGCATAACAAATAATTTGTCTTGGACAACCCGAACTGGTGGCCAATACCTTACTGCTGGCTGTTAGGCCTGGCATATCGCTATGCCAGTGGCCCGTAGGTAGTGAATGTCCAAAATGGGAGAGGTTTTCATCCTTTTGACCTTCTGGTGTGAGCTCAATAGGCCAAACACCAATTTCCTTTTCGGGACTTCTTTCTACCGGCGCACCCAATGCCTGACCAATAAGTTGAGCACCCAGACAAACACCTAATACAGCTATGCCTGCTTGTATAGCCTTTTGAATACAGGCCATTTCAGCTTTTGCATCAAAATGAGGACATTCATCTTTTGTTGTGTTCGGACTTTGAGGCCCACCCATTATTATGAGCAGGTCGATGTGCTCGAAATTATCTGGCAACGGGTCGAACAGATAAACTCTTGAAAAACTAACAGAGTGGTTTCTTTCTTTGGCCCATTGCAGACAGGCACCGGGAGCTTCAAATATTTCGTGCTGAATAAAATGTATGCGCATGGTCTAAAGGCTAATTTTAGTATTGTGAGAATGGCTCATTTCAACCTAATCGGTATCCAAATTTCTTCTTCAGAATTTGGGTCGTTGTTTTTGTATCCTTTGCCCAACAGTTCCAGGTGTGGCCTGTCATCCAACACGTAGTCCGAACTCGGTAACCAGCTGCCATAGATATATTCAAAAATGGAATGATCTGTGTTCAATCCCTGATAATAAAAAATAGCATAAAGTCCTTCGGGCAAAATAAAGGTTTCCATCCCTATCGGCGTATGGTCAAAATCTGCCACTTCCAGGGTAGCCCATTTCTCAAATTTGTTGGAGGGGTCGAAATTTGTAAAATAGTCAGAATAATACACCGACATCGAAATCATATCATCGGTAATAGGGTTGATGATTTCTTTTCGGATAGGCATAAAACTTTTCCAAAGTTCTGCTACATTATAGTCTGTCAGGCTCAACTGCATTCGCTTACCTATCAATTTCTTTTCTTGCTTAATTTCTATTTCGGGAGTCATTTTCTGTGTTCAGGATGTTGAGTGTATTTCAGAGTTTCAAACGCCTAAGGTATAAAATTTCGACAATAACTTTGATTGGTTTTGCAATGAGCTAGAATTTGCAATTTATTTTCCATCTACGGATGGCATTAAAAATCGCTTGCTTTTAGTTGTCAGTAGCCAGGCTATTACCCGGTTATCGGAAAGATGAGAGTTTGCAGTCATTGTAGGACTACACTCAACCCCAAACGACAAACCTTTCCTCTTTAGATTTTCCCAGATTAATTATAAAAAAGGGACAAAAATATTTGTGTAGTTAAATGGCTACATTTATATTTGTAGTCAAATAGCTACATAATGAATTTAAGACGAGACGTTTTTCAAGCCATTGCCGACCCGACAAGACGGGCAATACTTCTGTTGCTTGCCGCACAGGCAATGACTGCGGGTGCCATTGCATCAAACTTTGATACAGCAAGACCCACAGTTTCCAAACATTTGCAGATACTTATTGAATGTGAATTACTGAAGCAAGAGCCTAATGGTAGAGAAATGTTTTATCATATCAATGCTCAAAAAATGAAAGAAATAGATAATTTTTTAGAATCCTTCCGACAGCTTTGGGACAAACGATTCAACAGCCTGGAAGCTGTAATGAATGCCCATCAGCTTAAAAAGAAAAAAAGTAAATAACCTTTAAAACAGTAAAAAAGTGGAGCAAAAAACAAAAATAGAAGCCTTAGAAGGCCGACAGGATTTAACTATCACTCGAACTTTTGACCTATCGGTCGAATTGGTTTATAAAGCCCATCAGGAAGCTGAATTAGTAGCACAATGGATGGGTACAAAGGTGATACAATTTGAATGTCATAACCTCGGCAACTACCGATTTGAAACAGAGTACAACGGGAATATTGTGTTTGCGGCCAATGGCTGTTTTCATCAAGTTGTTCCGAATGAAAAAATCATCAGAACCTTTGAAATGGAGCAAGCCTGTATTGGAGCATCGTTGGAAATACTTTCTTTTGAAAAACTAACTGATAGTTCCAGCAAACTTACAATGCATATTATTTATCAATCGGAACAGCACAGGGCAGAACAATTAAAAATGCCTTTTGCTTATGGCCTCAATATGGCTCACGATAAACTACAAGAAATCCTTTATTCTTTAAAATAAAAACTCATGAACAAACGAAACAAAATTATTTACTGGATAGCCACTTCTTTTCTTTCACTCGGAATGTTGGCTGGTGGCATACAACAGCTACTTCAAATAGGTGGCTACAACGATATTGTTACCAAATTGAAATACCCTTTATATCTTTTGAGTATCTTGGGTGTATGGAAACTATTGGGTGTCCTTGCCATTCTCATTCCAAAATATACCTTGGTGATAGAATGGACTTTTGCATGATTTTTCTTTGTAATGTCAGGTGCTTTCATTTCTCATTTAATACTGAAAGAACCCTTTGCAGAAGCCATGCCGGCATTGGTTTTGTTGATAGCGATTGTTACTTTCTGGTATTTTAGATCAAATGACAGAAAAATTTTATCCACCTAAAATTCTTAAATATGAAAATAGAATCTGGAATATTACACGAAGTCCCTACCGATATAGAAGCAGCATTAATAGTAGACACCAGCTTGCTTGAGCGATGGAATAAACTCACACCCATTCAACGCAACGAATGGATTTGTTGGGTTACAATTGTGAAAAAAACAGAAACCAGAGAAGAACATATTCTGCGTTTGTCAAACGATGTAAAAGAAGGTAAAAAGCAACCTTGCTGTTGGCCAGGATGCCCACACCGCAGACCCAAAGCTCAAAAGTGGTTTAGCAAAAAACAAGACACTGATTGCCCAATTCAAAAATAAGAATCTGCCCAATCGGTCATAAGAAAAATATTGTCCGACCTGAACTATTTTCAAGAACCAAAGGAGGGTGTTTTAAAAGAATAAAGTTGTCATTTTATTATTTGTTGATTATTAATGTCCTATAAATCATTAGGCGATTCCAACCGTTTGCAAACGCTTATTGTCGTAAGTAAATCTTTAAAATACGAGTAAGGGAAATCTGAGGAGGCATCTTTGTGTTGTCAATCGGGAGCGCTACCGGAAGACTGAAATAAAGAATTAATCAACCTCCCTGACGGGAATTAAAACTTACCATTATGTACGCACTTAAAAACAAAGTTCAGTTAATCGGAAACCTGGGTAATACACCAGAAATCAAAACCATTGAAAACGGTAAAAAGATGGCACGCTTTAGCCTAGCCACCAGCGAAACTTATAAAAACGCAAAAGGAGAAAAGGTGAAAGAAACCCAGTGGCATCAGATAGTAGCTTGGGGGCAGGTGGCAGAAATAGCCAATAAATTTCTGGAGAAAGGAAAGGAAGTAGCGATTGAAGGCAAATTGGTGAATCGCAATTATGTAGATAAAACCGGCGCAAAAAAGTATATCACCGAAGTGCATGCCAACGAGCTTTTACTGATAGGAAATAAAGACCAAAATTTGATGGAAGCATAAATTTTCATTCATCCTGGATCTAAATAGACTGAGTTTGAAAAGCACTTATTAGAAACCTAAAATGAGCGCTGAATCAATTCGCCAGATGATCTCTGTACCTTATCGGTGCAGAGATCATTTTTGCGATGTGCGGTTTGTGGATTCCCTTTGGCATATCTATGATTATATGCTCTAATCGCTTCCGGTTAATCCCAGATTTTTTTGTTCATCCATTTCTTGCTTCGCATATAAAAAAAAGACAGAATAAAAGTACTGGTCCAGTAAAGCATTTCGCTGGCCCAAGCTATAACTAAGGAAAGTCTCAGATGCTCTACCACTATGTATATATAAACAATATAGAGAAAAATAGTGATCAGTTCCACCAACAGATTCACCCTGGTGTTGCCAGTTCCGGTTATGCTGTTAAGCCATACCACCGCCACAGAACTCACCACAAGGCTTATGGATACTACCCTCACCACAGGCAAAGCCAGTGTGATAAAATCGGGTGTAGCATCATATATACCTAAAATAGTTCTAGGGAAAATATTAAGCACAAGACAAAGCAAAGCAATAGTAACAAAGCTCATCCGGGCAATTTTGTTTACCAGTTTCAACACTTCAGCTTGTCGTTGCTGACCAATAATATTACTGACCATCATATTGGCCGTATTTGCAAAAGCCCATATAAAAATTCCAAATACCGAAAATATATTTCTCATGGTATTGCTAATGGCCAGCTCTCGTTCACCTTTGTGTTCTATAAAAATGTAAAACAGCAACCAGGCACCAATACTCAAAAAATACTGCATCATCAACGGCAGCGACTGGTTGAAAACAATTCTAATAGTGATAAAATCTAAAGCCCAATGCATGCCAAAAGAAAAACGCTCCGCAAAATTTTTGAAATAGATAATAGCAAAAACGATGATCATGCCAATGCCTTCAGCAGCTATTGATGCATAAGCAGCACCGTTAAAACCGTAGGCCTTAAATCCAAAATGTCCAAAGATGAGGGCATAGTCCAGCAGTATGTTTACCACAGCTTGCACCACAAAACCATATTTTAGATATTTACTATTATTGGAACCCACCAATAGTGCATTCCCCATTTGAAATAAATATAGAAAAGGGATACCCCAAATTCTTATTTTCAAAAAACCAATTGCGCCGTTTAATATATTTTCGCTTTTCAATACTTTCCCTAGCAAAGCAGATACCACCCATTCGTTCAGAAGAATAGCCATGCAGGAAAAGGTCAGCGCAAAATAGATAGACTGAATAAACAGTCGCCCTATCTCCGAAGGTTTCCCTTCTCCGGCTCGTCTGGAAATAAGTGCTTGTAGGCCACTGTTCAGGCCATTACCGACCAGCGCAAAAATCAAATAATATACCCCGGTGATGCCAGCCGCTCCCAGTTCAATTTCTCCCAGGTGGCTCAGAAATATCGTATTAGCAACAAAATTCAATTGAGGCACCATGAGTGCCAGGGCAATCGGTGTGGCTATTTTTAATATTTGACGGGTATCGGTATTAACGACTAGGGAGGTTGTTTTCGACATGACAATTTTAAAAAAGAAAGCAAATATCGACATCCCAGACTAGATAATCGAGCTATCCTTTCAGGTTTCTCAATATTTAATGGGATATTTGCCACCTATATCAAAAAATGAAAAAAGGATTTCAGGAACAGTTCGGGTATTCCGTAGAAGAAGAGGTAATTTCATCCCAATGTCATCTGGCCATTCAGATCGGATCAGACTATTGCGGTTTTAGCATTTGCCATATTGAAAGGAATCAATTACTACAATTGAAGCGTTATACTTTCAACGCAATAGAGCCTTCCTTGTTAAATGCAATTGTAGAAAGTAATCCAATTCTGGATAGCCCTTTTGAAAAAATTACAATACAACCCGATTTTACATTTAGTACCTTATTGCCTGCGGAATTGAATATTGGAGATACCACTCCACTTGTTTTCTTAGAAAGTACAGATCAGCAGGATCATTTGATTACGGAGTATGTGAGAAACAAGGAAATGGCCAATCTGTATTCGGTGCCTTTTTTTGTGTTGAACTGGCTGGTACAAAATTTTCCATCTGCCGGTTATATCCACGGTCATTCAGTTATGATCGATCATGCAGCAGCAGATTTGCCCAATGGATTGCTTCGGTTAGATATTGCTGAACGTCATTTCTCCATAGTGGCTTTTCAGAATCACCAAGTGCTTTTGGCCAGCAATTACACTTTTAACACTCCTATAGATATTGTCTTTTATTTATTAAAGATTTGCGAAGCATACCATCTTTCTCAGGAGGAAGTGATAGTAGAAGTATCCGGATTGTTTAGTACCGATGCAAAAATTTACAGAGCCATCTATGACTATTTCTTAAATATTCAGTTGAAACCCACACACTGGGACGATGGCATTACAGGATGTCCGGCACATTATTTCACCCTGTTAAACGAGATAACGTCATGCGAATCATTTCAGGAAATTTAGGAGGAAGAAGAATTAACCCACCGTCCAAAATGCCCTATACCCGGCCAACTACTGATTTGGCAAAGGAAGGACTGTTTAATACACTTCAACATCGGATGAGCTTTGATGGTATCAAAACCCTTGATTTGTTTGGAGGCACAGGGAGCATAAGCTACGAACTGGCCAGTCGTGGAGCCGGTGATCTCACTATAGTGGAAAAGGATACCCAAATGTTTGACTTTATCAGAAAAACAGCCACTACACTGCAGATTGAAACTATCAGGTTTGTGAAGATGGATGTGTTCAAGTTTTTATCAGGCCACCAACTTCAGTATGATTTTATTTTTGCCGGGCCTCCCTATGCCCTTACTGAAATAGATGAGCTACCTCGAATCATTGTCCGGCAGAACCTGATCGCACCCGATGGGTTGTTTGTACTGGAACACACCCCTCGAAATGATTACAAGCAGTTTGAAAAATATAGTTTTGAAAAAAACTATGGCACCACCATTTTTTCTGTTTTCAAAAATTAGGTTTTGTAAAACAAACTTTTTATAGTTTGCCTTTTTTCAACCCACGAAAAGAGGAGAAGATATTTTTTATTGTTTCAACAAAAAACAGATGGCAACTTTCTTGCCACGCTCGGTTCATCGTTCCGATTATATGGCATCAGTTTAATGGCAGTTTACCTTGAACTTGTTAAAAGGTCGCACACTTGAGTTGTAGATTATAGAGCATCCAACCAGTTTTCCGTCGTAGAATTCCGTAGTCTTTTTGTAAAAAAATCATCACCAAAAATATTATTCATCCGAAAAGAGGGTGTTTAGTCTTGGTGATCAGGGGGGAGTAGTCGAAAGAAGTATCCCACTTACCCTCATGCATTTTTTCTCAGATTGACTCTGCTTTTGAAAAGGAGATAAGCACTTCAAAGGGGTGAGGGGATTGGTATTTGGCAAACCTCCAAAATCTGAAATAATTAAAATAGAAAAATAAATAATTGTTCAATAAACAATTAATGCTATTTTTTTATTATTTTGCGTTATAAAAATTGCTGCCATGGCTCAGAGTTTATATGTTATTGGTGTAGATTATGGATCGGATTCTGTTAGATCCGTGATCATTAATGCAGTAACTGGCGAAGAAGTCGCCTCTTCTGTGTTTACGTATCCCCGCTGGAAGGAAGGCCTGTATTGCGATGCAGGTGCTAATCGTTTTCGCCAGCATCCACTAGATTATGTAGAAGGTCTTGAAACAACTATTAAAGATTGTATTCAAAAGGCTGGTGCTACAGTGGCTCAAAATATTAAGGGAATATCAGTAGATACCACCGGGTCCACGCCTGTGGCAGTAGATGAAACAGGAACACCGCTTGCTCTTAAGCCAGAATTTGCGGAAAATCCAAATGCCATGTTTGTGCTTTGGAAAGACCATACATCTATAAAAGAAGCGGATGAAATCAACCAACATGCCACAAAATTTGAAACCAATTATTTACAGTTTGTAGGAGGAATATATTCGAGTGAATGGTTTTGGGCCAAACTGCTCCACGTTTTTAGAGAAGATGAAGTGGTAAGAAATGCTACCGCAAGCTGGGTGGAGCACTGTGACTGGATTCCTTTTTTGCTGACGGGTGGTCAGGATGTAAACAACCTGAAACGCAGTGTGTGTGCGGCAGGACATAAGGGACTGTGGGCTGAAGCTTTTGGTGGTTTTCCGCCCAACGATTTTTTTGCAACCCTAGATCCATTCTTGGATGGATTTACGAATAAACTTCCAAAAGAAACTTTTGCGGCCGATAAACCTGCTGGTTATTTGTGTGCCGAATGGGCAGAAAAATTGGGGTTAAGCACCGAAGTAGTGATTGGTATTGGAGCGTTTGATGCACACATGGGTGCTGTGGGTGGACAGATTGAACCTTATTTTTTGAGCAAGGTGATGGGTACTTCTACCTGCGATATGCTGGTAGCACCAGTGGATGAAATAGGTGACAAATTGGTTAAAGGAATTTGTGGTCAGGTAAATGGATCCATCATTCCCGGAATGATGGGGTTGGAAGCCGGACAAAGTGCTTTTGGTGATATTTATGCCTGGTTCAAAAGATTGATAGCCTGGCCTTTACAATTTTTGGATGATGCCGAAAGCAGAGAAGCAATTGAATCAAAAATAATTTCAGAACTTTCTGCTGCTGCATCCCGCCTGCCATTGCAGGATGGAGACGAATTGGCCGTGGACTGGCTGAATGGCCGGCGTACGCCAGATGCCAATCAGGCTGTAAAAGGTGCTATTAGCGGATTGGATTTGGGCAGTGATGCTCCTGCTGTATTTAAGGCTTTGGTAGAAGCCAGTTGTTTTGGGGCAAAGGCAATAGTGGATCGGTTTGTGAGTGAGGGGGTGGAAGTGAGAGGTCTGATAGGAGTGGGGGGCGTAGCTCGTAAGTCTCCTTATATCATGCAGGTGATGACTAATGTGATGAATATGCCAATCAGAATCCATCAATCGGAACAGACTTGTGCTACTGGTGCTGCCATGTTTGCTGCCACCGTGGCCGGTATCTATCCTACGGTTGCCGAAGCGATGCAGGCAATGGGGCAGGGTTTTGATGCGGAGTATTTACCACAACCACAACATATAGAGTATTATGCCAAACGCATGAATCGTTATTTGGAATTGGGGGCGTTTATTGGCTGATTTAAGATTACAAATTGCTGATTGCAGATTGAATATTGATTATTCAATATTTTGGATTTTGTTTCCTGGAAATAATTAAAAAATGAACTATAAATATATTCGCGAAGCGGCTTATGAGGCCAATCTGCAACTGCCTCAATTGGGGTTGGTGTTGTTTACGTTTGGAAATGCCAGTGAAGCCGACAGAGCGGCTGGAGTGTTTGCCATTAAGCCCAGTGGTGTGGCTTATGAACTACTCTCTCCCGAAAAAATGGTGATTGTGGACTTTGATGGCCACACGGTGGAAGGAAGTTTGAATCCTTCATCCGACACCAAAACCCATGCAGTGCTTTATAAATATTGGGAGGGCATCAATGGTATAGTACATACACATTCTACCTATGGGACGGCATGGGCGCAATCGCAAAGAGATATTCCCATTTTTGGTACCACACATGCCGACTATACAACGGCTGATATTCCCTGTGCCCCACCCATGAGTGATGAAATGATTAAAGGAAACTATGAACATGAGACTGGTTTTCAAATAATAAATTGTTTTAAGGAAAGAGGGCTGAATTATAAAGAAGTGGAGATGGTTTTGGTAGGAAATCATGCCCCGTTTACCTGGGGTAAGAATGCCGCAAAGGCAGTACATAATAGTGCTGTGCTGGAGCAGATAGCCAAAATGGCTGTGTTGACGGAGCAAATCAATCCAAATGCTCCCCGCTTGAAAGATGCTTTAATCAATAAACATTTTGAAAGAAAACACGGTCCTGATAGCTATTATGGACAGTAGACAACCGGTAAATGATTTGTTGTTGAAGTCTGTAGTTTTTATTGTAGAACTGAATTGGATGTATAAAGGGAGAATTGTTCGCAATGAATTGGTAGGGAAATGCACGACTGTGGAAGAGTGCGATACGTCACGGCGCACAAGCGCAATTTGGCTGAGTAATATTTATTGCCTGGAACATAAAAATATAAATTTAAAAATACAATGCTATGATTGATTTAAAGAAACTGGAAGTATGGTTTGCCACAGGCAGCCAAAATCTGTATGGCGAACAAACACTAATAGATGTGGCCACTCATTCAAAAGAAATTGCAGCATATATTAATGCGCATGCTCAAATTCCGGTAACGGTGGTATATAAAGGCACGCTAAAATCCACCGAGGAGATTTATGATTTTTGTGCAGAAGCCAATCATAGCAATAATTGTATTGGGGTCATTACATGGATGCATACTTTTTCGCCAGCTAAAATGTGGATCAATGGGTTGAAAATTTTGCATAAGCCCATGTTGCATTTTCATACACAGTACAACCGGGATATTCCATGGGGATCTATTGATATGGACTTTATGAATACCAACCAGTCGGCACATGGCGACAGGGAGTTTGGGTTTATGGTAAGCCGAATGAAGTTGCGCAGAAAAGTGGTAGTAGGGCATTGGCAGGATGACAATGCAATAGAGCGAATTGCTGTGTGGACAAGGGCTGCTGCCGGATGGCATGATTGGCAGGGCGCAAAATTTGTTCGCTTTGGTGATAATATGCGATATGTGGCAGTGACAGATGGAGATAAAGTGGAAGCAGAACTGAGGTTTGGATATAGTGTGAATACTCATGGAATTGGTGATCTAGTGAAAGTGATAGATGCAGTAACGGATCAGGAAGTAGAGGCATTGATAGCAGAGTATTTCGATACATATAATATAATGCCGGGAATGGAAAAAGGAGGCGATAAACATCAGTCTCTGGTGGATGCTGCTAGAATAGAATTGGGCTTGAAGCATTTTCTGGAAGCCGGAAACTTCAAGGGTTACAGTGATACCTTTGAGGACTTGTATGGGATGAAACAATTGCCAGGCATTGGTTCACAACGAATGATGGCGGCAGGTTATGGTTTTGCCGGTGAGGGAGATTGGAAAACGGCGGCTCTTGTGCGTGCCATGAAGGTGATGGGAGCGGGACTGCCCGGAGGTAATTCCTTTATGGAAGATTATACTTATCATTTCGATCCAAATAATTCATTGGTTCTTGGCTCACACATGCTGGAGATTTGTCCCAGTATTGCACAGGGCAAAGCGAATGTGGAAGTGCATCCTTTAGGAATTGGTGGCAAGGAAGATCCGGTTCGCCTAGTGTTTAATGCGCCTGGTGGAGCTGCGTTGAATGCCTCGATGGTGGATATGGGTAATCGGTTTAGGTTGTTGGTGAATGAAGTGGAAGCAGTGGCTCCAAAAAATGATTTACCAAAACTACCTGTGGCCAGAGTGTTGTGGAAACCGTTGCCAGACATGAATACCGGATGTGCAGCCTGGATTTTGGCTGGAGGGGCGCATCATACCGGATATTCTCAAAACCTGACTGCAGAGCATTTGGAAGACTTTGCGGATATGGCGGGTATTGAGTTTGCCTTGATAAATAAAGACACCACAATTTATGATTTTAAGAATGAACTTCGATGGAGTGATGTGTATTATCAATTGAATAAATCATAAAAAAAATTATATTTTCCGTTAAGTTTATTAACTATATTAGCGAAATTTTTTAAACAATTTCAATTGCTGTCAAAATGAGTAATAATTTAGGAGCACTCGATTACATTGTGTTTTTTACATATTTTATACTGGTTGCATCTTATGGGTATTGGGTGTATGCACGTAAAAAGAAGACTACCGTTTCTGCCTCGCACGATTATTTTTTGGCCGAAGGTTCATTGACCTGGTGGGCTATTGGGGCTTCTTTAATTGCCTCCAACATATCTGCCGAACAGTTTATCGGAATGAGTGGTGAGGGCTTTTTTGTAGGTGTGGCCGTGGCAGCTTATGAATGGATTGCAGCGATAGCACTGATCATAATTGCCGTTTGGTTTATTCCTATTTATTTGAAGAATAAGATATATACGATGCCGCAGTTTTTGGAGACCAGATATAATAAATCAGTGTCTTTGATCATGGCAATATTCTGGTTGTTTTTGTATGTGATTGTGAATCTTACGTCTATTCTATATTTGGGCGCCTTGGCTATTGATACTTTGCTGGGTGGCGGTTATTTACATATAGTGATGATCACCCTGTTACTGATGGCTTTGCTGATTGGATTGGGTGGTATGAAAGTGATAGGCTATACCGATGTAATACAGGTAGCCGTTTTGATTATTGGAGGTTTAGCTACTGTTTATATGGCTTTGCAAATCGTTGATCAGCGGATCAACGGGACAGCAATAGGTAGTGCAATTGCAGGATTTAAGACGTTGATGTCAGAAGCTCCAGGGCATTTTAATTTGATGCTGGATAAACCAAAAGTTACCACAACCACTTTATCAATGCCTGAAAATCTGGATGTTCAAAAATATGTGGTTCTTCCAGGGTTGGCTATGTATTTTGCCGGTCAGTGGATTGTGAACTTGAACTATTGGGGATGTAACCAATACATCACCCAACGTGCTTTGGGTGCTGATTTAAAAACTGCCCGTACAGGTATTTTGTTTGCAGGGTTTTTGAAGTTGTTTATGCCCATTATCGTCATGCTTCCAGGTATTGCGGCTTATGTATTACATTCTAAAGGCCAGTTGCCTGGTTTCAATGGTGTGAAAGATGGTGCGTATTCGGCAATTCTAGGATTCCTTCCGGTTGGTTTAAAAGGACTGGCTGTGGCAGCACTAACCGCTGCTATCGTTGCCTCTCTAGCTGGTAAGGTGAACAGTATTTCTACTATATATACCTTGGACATTTATAAGAAATATATTAAGTCCGATGCTACCGAAATTCAAATGGTAAGAACAGGACGTTGGGCTATTATCGCTTCTATGCTGATTGCCTTGGCCTTTACTTGGACTGATGCATTAGGAATCGGTGGTGAAGGAGGGTTTACATTTATTCAAAAGTATACAGGCTTTATCAGCCCGGGTGTATTCGCCATGTTTATTCTGGGTATGTTCTGGAAACGAACCACCGGAACAGCAGCCTTGGTGGGTGTAGTACTTGGATTTGTATTGGCCATTTTCTTCAATAGCTATGCTGTAGAAATATTTGGTAAAGAAACCTGGCTCTACACGGCATTCACTTATGAAAAACTGGAAGGTGGTGTGGTGCATACGATCACCGAAATTCCTTTCCTCATCAACATGGGATGGTCGTTTGTATTTACTGTTGCTGCAATGGTAGGTATAAGCTTGGCAGGTCCAAAAGTGAATCCAAAAGCATTTGCCATTGATAGCAGCATGTTTAAGGTAGATCCAAGAACATTGATGTTGATTATTATTACTTTGCTACTGATAACGGCTATTTACGTTAGATTCTGGTAGGGAGAAAACAATTGAATATTTATTTACCGGTCAGTAGAATCTACTGACTGGTTTTTTTTATTCAGTATCTATGACTGGCTTAGTTTTGTGCAATAGATTGTATCATGAATTATGAACTTTTTGCAGAAAATGAATTAAAGCAATGGCAATTGCAAATGCTCAGGCGACCTGGAATTTTCAGTCGACTGTCACAGCGAACTCAGGCAAAAATCAATTCTTATTTTCCAGAGAAAGTACATCGTGGGATTACAACTGTTATCAAGCAAATGATCAGGGGTGTGTTGTTTGGCGCAAAGTACACCACATCGGCTCCCTTGTTGCAGATTGGACTTTTTGAGCGGGAAGCCATTGTGAAAGAAAAAATAAACTTCTATCGAAGTACAGCAGCCATAGAAGGTGGTGTGACTGGTGCAGGTGGTTTTTTTCTAGGCCTTGCCGATTTTCCAATTCTGCTTACATTGAAATTGAAACTGCTTTATGAAATTGCCGCTTCTTATGGATTCGATTTATCAGACTATAAGGAAAGAGTTTATCTCTTACATATTTTTGAACTTGCCTTTTCCAGTAGGGAGCATAGCCGAAAGGTTTATTTAAAAATATTGGACTGGGAAACTCAGTCCAAAAAACTGCCAGAGGATATAAATGTATTTGACTGGCGAAGCTTGCAGCAACAATATAGGGACTATCTGGATCTGGCAAAGATGGCTCAATTGCTTCCAGTGATAGGAGCCCCGGTGGGCATTATTGCCAATTATACTTTGATAAAAAAATTGGGAGTCACCGCTATGAACGCCTATCGACTGAGATTATTACCTTATAACAGAGTAGTAGAAGGTTTATGATGATTAAGTTATCTTTTAAGACTGAAATATGAATATAATATTGAGTGATGAATTTAGTTTGCAGGTAAGTCATTCTGCACATGCGGAAAAACTTTTTGAAGCGGTGGAAGCTAACCGGTCTCATCTTGAAACATTCTTGCCATGGGTACCATACATGAAAACTATGGAGGATTTTTTTACCTATTTAAAGAATTGTGAGGTTCTTTATGCTCAGGGATTGGAATGTAGTTTCAATATTTTTGAAAGAGATAGGATAATCGGTAGAGTAGGGCTACACTATATTCAGAAGCCAAACCAAACTGCCAATATCGGATACTGGCTAGTGGCCAATCAGCAAGGTAAAGGTATAGTTACTAAGGCTGTTAAAAGGGTAATGAAAATTGGTTTTGAAGATCTATCGCTGAATCGACTGGAAATAAAAGCTGCTGTTCAAAATATCAGGAGTCGTGCCATTCCGGAGAGATTGGGTTTTCGGTTGGAAGGCATTTTGAGGCAGGCAGAAGTTGTTCAAGATGCTTTTTATGATCAAGCCTTGTATTCGTTTTTAAAAGATGAATTGCAACAATGAAAAAGCCTCAGTGCTTTTATTTATCACTGAGGCCTTTAGAAAATAGAAATCATCCTGATGAAATTGGCTAATAGTTATAGGGATGAATTTTTATGAAATTTGTAAATTTTCTGCCATTAAGCTTCGGCAAGTATGTTGCCAGTCATTTTTTCCGGAATCTGTAATTTCATAAATGAAAGAATGGTGGGAGCTAGGTCCCCCAGTTTACCTTCCTTTATGTCCCCATTCCATTTGTTGTCTATAATAAACAATGGAACCAGATTTAAAGTGTGTGCCGTATTAGGCGATCCATCAGCATTGATCATAAAATCGGAATTGCCGTGGTCGGCTGTTAAAAAAATTACATAGTCCTGTTTTAAAGCTTCCGATATTATTTGTTGCACACAATGATCTACAGTTTCCACAGCTTTTATCGCTGCAGAAAAAACGCCTGTATGTCCCACCATATCAGCGTTTGCAAAGTTGAGGCAAATAAAATCTGCCGATTGTTGCTGGATTTCAGGAATTAATGCTTTGGTCAATTCATTGGCACTCATTTCAGGCTGAAGGTCGTATGTAGCTACTTTCGGCGATGCTTTTAATATTCTTGATTCACCTTCAAATTCCAATTCTCTGCCCCCACTAAAAAAGAAGGTTACGTGCGGATATTTTTCAGTTTCAGCTATTCTGATTTGTTTCAAACCATGCTTTGCAATCACTTCACCGATTGTATCGGTCAAGTCTTCATTTTTAAATATGGTATGTACTTCCTTGTATTTCTGATCATATACTGTCATGGTGGTATAATCCAATGCCAGGGTGTACATATTGTATTCGTGATTGTCCTGTTGAGTCAGTACATCCGTTATTTCTCTGCAACGGTCGGTACGGAAATTGAAACAAAGTACATGGTCTCCATTTTGGATGGTAGCCACCGGAGAATTGTCCTTATTGACGATGACAGTAGGCAGAATAAATTCATCGGTAACACCTACTTCATAGCTTTTCTTCATAGCATCAATTGCGGATGAGGCGGTAGGTCCTATTCCTTTCACCATAGCATCATAAGCCTTGGAAACTCTTTCCCATCTCTTATCTCTATCCATTGCATAATACCGACCATCTACAGTAGCTATCTCCCCTATTCCAATTGTATCAATATGGTTTTGCAGCTCTTCGATAAATTTTAGTCCACTTTTTGGGTCAGTATCACGGCCATCGGTGAAGGCATGCACATAAACTTTGGTGAGTCCACCTGCTTTGCTGATATCCAATAGTGCTTTCAGATGATTAATATGTGAGTGCACACCGCCATCGCTCACCAATCCCATTAGGTGAAATGCTTTGTCGGATGCTTTAGCCGTTGCAATGGTTCTGGTTAATTCAGGATTGGAGGCCAGTTCTCCTGTTTTAACCGCTACATTGATTCTTTGTAATTCCTGATACACTATTCTGCCTGCCCCAAGGTTGAGATGACCGACTTCGGAGTTTCCCATTTGTCCCTCAGGCAAACCTACCTGTTCTCCAAAAGTGGTAAGCGTGGTGTGTGGATATTTTCCATATAAAGAATTGAAAAAAGGAGTGTTAGCATTTTGAATGGCATCAGCCGATGCAACTTTTCCTAATCCCCAACCATCCATTATTATCAAAATAGCTTTTTTTTGTGTAGAAGACATTTTAATTGTATTAAGTAAAATAAATAATAATAAACTTTTTTAAGAGCGTGGCAAAGTTATAGAATGAAGGTTGAACCAGTTTAAACGATTTGGCATATTTTTAGCACCTCATTAAATAAAAAATTTTAAAAAAATGAAAAAAATATATTCTGTTTTATTTGTTTGTTTTGGACTATTCTTTTCTCCTATGCTCAAAGCTCAGAGTCTGGATGGAGTAATTGGTGGTTTAAAGAACGGTAATGCTGCTCAGGTAACTGATAATGCGGTTGGTAATTTTTCATTAACCATTCTGGATAAAGGGAACAATTACAGTAAAAATCAGGCACTACAAATTCTTAAAGATTTTTTTACAAAAAATACTCCAAAGGGTTTTGATGTAAAGCATAAGGGAAACTCTCCCAATGGGCAATATGCCATTGGTACATTGGCTACATCCAATGGTAATTACCGGGTAAATATCTTTATGAAAAAAGAGGCTAATAAAGAAGTGATCAAAGAACTGCGTTTTCAATTGATAGAATGATAAACTAATTTTAGTTAAGTTTGGAGCCTCTCTTTTAGGGAGGCTTTTTGATTATGCAAAAATGTAATGGTGTAAATTATGAACCAGGAATTTAAAAACAAGTTGGAGCATTTAGTGACGGAGGCTCTTTTAGAAGATATTGGAACAGGAGACCATTCTACTCTGTCTTCCATCAACGCGGAAGAGGAAGGACGTGCGGTATTAAAAATTAAGCAGGAGGGTGTATTAGCTGGTGTAGATGTTGCCCGGTTTATCTTTAACTACAAGGAACCTGGGTGCAGTTTTACCCAGTTTAAAGAAGATGGTGAACTGATGGTAGCCGGTGAAAAGGCATTTGAAGTGGCGGCTCACGAACATACCATTTTGGAATGCGAAAGACTGGTGTTGAATTGTATGCAACGGATGAGTGGCATAGCTACACTTACCAGACAATATACCGATAAACTAAAAGGATATAAAACAAAATTGCTTGATACAAGAAAGACTACTCCCAATTTTAGACTATTGGAAAAGGAAGCAGTAAGAATTGGCGGAGGTGTCAATCATCGGTTTGGGTTGTATGATATGATTATGCTAAAAGATAATCATATTGACTATTCGGGAGGAATTGTTACGGCCATCGACAAAGCATATACCTATATTCAAACCAACAAGCTGGATATAAAAATTGAAGTAGAGACACGGACACTAGATGATGTGAAAAAGGTGATAGAAATGGGGGTTGGAAAAGTGTTTAGAGTGATGTTGGATAATTTTTCTCCAGAACAAATTAAGGAGGCTTTGGATCTAATTGATGGCCGATTTGAAACCGAAGCCAGTGGTGGCATAAACCTAAATACTATCGAAAGCTACGCGGCTACTGGCGTGGACTATGTGAGTGTGGGCGGTTTAATCCATCAGGCTAGGAGCCTTGACCTGAGTTTGAAAGCCGTTGTTTAATTCGATATTTATATTACAGAAAAATAATAGTTTTGAAGTATGTCTAAGAGCAAATCCAATAGTCCGTTTGTTTTTAGTACAAATCCTGATTTTAAGTTTGAGGATAGTACAGAGGGTTCGGTAACCTTGCTGCCAGCTGAACAAAAACTCCGCTTGCAGTTAGAAACAAAACATCGGGGAGGCAAAACTGCCAGTGTTGTCAAAGGGTTTATAGGTCGGGATCAGGATTTGGATGAAGTGGCCAAAAAGTTAAAATCCTTTTGTGGTACAGGTGGTGCTGCCAAGGAGGGGGAAATTATTATTCAGGGAGACCACAGGGAAAAAATATTGCAATGGTTTTTAAAAAATGGCTATTCGAACACTAAAAAGAGTGGGGGATAAATTAGGTGTTATGCAGTAAGAATTTCTTTCCTGGAGAATGATCATCTACAAAAAAAGTCTGCCTGAGCAGACTTTCTTAATATCGATTTGACCTGAATATTAATGTGCAAAATTTGGATTGCTCAACTGTTTCAAGTGGGTAATATGAGAGGCAATAGCATCCTTTAACTTTTTATATTCTATATAAGTGACATTGAACTCGGTACAGGTTTCCTTAATGATCTTGTTGATTTTAGGATAATGGATATGCGAAATCTTGGGAAACAAATGATGCTCCACCTGAAAATTTAACCCTCCCATGAACCAGCATGCCAAGCGACTTTTAGTTGCAAAATTAGCAGTAGTTTTTAACTGGTGGATGGCCCACTCATCCTCTACTTTGTTGGTGGTTACATCTGGTACAGGAAATGCTGTATCCTCCACAGTATGTGCCAATTGAAAAACAATACTTAATACAAAACCTGCAAAAGCCGCATAAATGATAAATCCAATAGCCCATTTACCAGCACCAACCGTTAGAATAGGAATTACAATAAACAATACGATATGCAAAATTTTAAAGCCCCAGAAAGAAAACTGATCCTGCCAGGTCATTTTTTTCAATGGAATATCGCCCACCTTACCTCTAAAATATTTCTTATAATCTGAAACGAATATCCAGAAAACATACAGTAACGAATACACTAACCAGAAGTAATAGTGCTGGTATTTGTGCATTTTATGAAATTTTTGTGTTTCGCACAGTCGTAAAAATGGTTTCGCATCCAGATCATCATCCACTCCATCAATATTTGTATAAGCATGGTGAATGACATTGTGTTTCATTTTCCACATAAATGTATTGGCACCTAAAAAGTTTAAGGAAGAGGCCGCCAATGCATTTACCCAGGGTTTGCTACTGAAACTGCCATGTGCGCCATCATGCATGATGTTGAAACCAATTGCAGAAGTAAACAAACTTAAAAGCAAACATTCAAAGATGGCCCATCCTGTGGAAGGCGTAAAGAAAACCAGATGAACATATAAAGCTAAAAAGCCGGTAACCAGAAATAAAGCCTTGGAAAACAAACGCATATTTCCGGTGTTGGCCTGATTTCTTTCCTTAAAATAATCATTTACACGGTTCTTTAGAACAGTATGAAATGACGGTGGGGGTGGTGTTGGAAACTTTGGAATTGACATCGGCAGAAACTTGTTTTATTTTTTTGATTGCAAAGGTAGCCATTATTGATCACCCTAAAAGTAATATATTTGTCACTTTGGTTATATGAACAAAAAAAATGTCTTCCTTTTAACAGCTTTAGGTTTCTCTCAATATAAGTGCATCCAGATTATCCACTCCTATATGTTTATTACTGATAAAAGATTCGGCATATTTTACACCGATCCTTTTTCCCATCATGCGCATTCTTGCTAAAACACTTTCTTTAAATTCGGGTGTTGAGATATATGTCTGAGGGCCGACTTCTTCGCTTTCATCTGTATGAAACTGAGTAGTATAGGCTTCTACTGATTTCATTTTTATTTCCACAAATTCGCTAACATCTATCAGCAGGTTGGGCTCATGATACCAATCCTGAAGATATTGTAAGAAATAGGTGGGTCGCCATTTTTGTTGTGGATGGCCGTTTTCATCGAATGTTTCAATTTTGATAAGTCCGGATAAAAAACATGAGTCATTGATTAGTTGACCAGCCCGTCCGTGATCGGGATGACGATCTGCCATCACATTACCAATAATAATATCAGGCCGGTATTTCCTGATAGTTTGAATGAGTTGTAATTGATGAGGCTCATCATTTTTAAAAAAGCCATCACGCATTTTCAGGTTTTCTCTTACCACAGCACCCAACAAATTGGCGGCATCCATTGCTTCCGAATATCTTGTCTCAATGGTGCCTCTTGTTCCTAATTCTCCCTGTGTGAGGTCTATGATACCTACTTTTTTCCCTCTGCTGATTTCTTTTGCTAAAGTGCCGGCACAACCCAACTCTACATCATCGGGATGAACACCTATTGCCAGTATATCTAGTTTCATAGTCTGATTAACAGTTTTGATAATTAAAGGTTGATCTAAGATCTTAAAAAGAAACCAATTGTTCTACAAAGTAAGTCAATACTATACTTTAAGAGCACATCTGCAAGTTCAAAACTTCCTTCATTTTCGTTCTGTGCTCCGTTAAATCCCAATTTCCACCTGCATCATCACATTTAATCGGTTTTTAAACGGATCATCGAGTTCTTCAGATTCACCTTCCCGATCATCCATTCCAATATAACCCTGTAATTTGAATTTGTGTTTATTGAAATAATGAGAATAACCTACTGCCTTAGTTCTTAACTTATACTGGTAAGAAAGCAATTCCTTGTGAGGCGTAATCTCTGTAAACCTAAATGCAAATTCATCCTTTTTAGTAATCATTTTACTGGCTTGGAGATTCACCGCAGTTCCTGCCGGCATTTTTAAGAACAAAATCAGATCATTGGGCCGGGTGCTGAAATCGGACACCGAAAATTTATCTACTTTTCGATCGTAATACTCACCCAGAAAGGCCCATCCATTGTATTTAAAAACAGCATCTGCCATTATGGTGCGTATATCGGCTCTCAATGATTCCTCCTTATTGTAGGCACTATACATGAATTTACCCAACTGGCCTCCAGTTCGCCTGGCTCCAAAGTTCTTTGTATAAGTTAAACCAAAGGAAAGTTTGGGTTTTTCTTCAAAATCTAGATCACCTTCAAAATAGTCCCCTTTGTTTTTAAAACTTCCAAACGGCATATATTCCATTCGTCCACTGTATGCCAGCCCTTTATCAGAAAGTACCAACCCTCTGCCTTCGCCGGTGGAAACCGCTGTTTGTAACTTGATGATTTGATCCCTGATTTCAAAATTTCGATCAACAAAAATTCCATAATCTCTATCCACTGTAAACTTTCCATTGGCGATAGAGCGGTCGGGCATTTGCAACTCACCGGATGAGTTTACCCGCTCCCTATTTCCTGGAAGTTTGGTTTGTCCCATTCCGATTGACCAGTTTTGATTGGGTTTGTAATAAAATACAGCGTCTCTGATGATTTGTGGGGAACCGCTTTCCAGATCCATATCCCTATTGGCAAATCCTAATTGTAATTTGTATTCTAATTTAGGAGAATACAAATACCCTTCAAATCTTAGTCGCATTCGTCTAACGGATGCTTCTATCCCTGCTTGGTCGTCGTTGTCCATTCGGCTGAAATAGCCTGCCCGTAACTGAGCACGAAAACGAAAGATTAGCAGATAATTGTCTCCCTTCTTAAACTGAATGCCTTTGTCGTTAAATTCAACATTATTCTTGTTCTTATTCAGGCTGTCGCTATTTCTTTTTTGAGCTAAAGAATTACTACAAACAAAAGAAAAAAATAGTAATAAAATTGGTAGGTTGAAACGCTTCATACTTCGCAAAGAAACAAAAAAGCAGTTACTTAATCTTTCCTTTTATCTCCTGTAGTTTCAACAAAGCTTCCACTGGTGTTAGCCTATTGATATCGATATTTGCCAACAACTCTCTGATTTCTTCAAAGGTCTGACTATGGGCATCAAAAATAGAAAGTTGAAATTGTGGGGTGGCCATTTTTTTCATTTTTTCTGAAATCCCTTTTTTTTCTGTTCCGTCAATAGTGTCATCATCTACGTGTTGCGATTCTAATTGCTCCAAAATTTCATTGGCACGTTTTATCAAAGAAACCGGCATGCCCGCCATTTTGGCCACATGAATACCGAAACTGTGTGTACTGCCTCCTGGAGCCAATTTGCGCAAAAAAATAATCTTATTACCTACTTCCTTATTGGTGATATGGAAATTCTTTATTCGGTCAAATTTAGCTTCCAGTTCGTTTAATTCGTGGTAGTGGGTAGCAAATAAAGTTTTGGGTTGATGGGGTGTTTGATGCAAATACTCCACAATGCTCCAGGCTATGGATATCCCATCATAGGTAGATGTTCCTCGGCCTATTTCATCTAGCAGTATCAGGCTTTTGTCTGTAATATTATTAATGATTGCGGCGGTTTCGTTCATCTCCACCATAAAAGTACTCTCACCACCACTTAAGTTGTCAGATGCGCCAACTCGTGTAAATATTTTGTCTGTCAGTGAAATTTTTGCTTCATTGGCCGGCACAAAACTACCAATATGAGCCATTAGAGTGATCAGAGCCACCTGTCGCAATAATGCCGATTTACCACTCATGTTGGGCCCAGTAAGTATGATGATTTGCTGCTCTGCTTTGTTCAGTGAAGTATCATTAGAGATATAGCTTTCGCCCATTGGCAGATTGCGTTCAATGACCGGATGTCTACCTTCTTTCACCACCCAATCTTCCTCTTCATGAATCAATGGTTTTTTATATTGATAATGGATGGCATTATGGGCAAAACAACTGATACAGTCCACGATTGCCAGCAGGTTGCCATTGGTTTGAATGGGTTGCAGATAGTCGAACAATTCGTTTAGCAAGACATCGTACATCTGTAATTCGATTTGTAAAATCTTTTCTTCGGCACCTGTAATTTTTTCTTCATATTCTTTTAGTTCAGGGGTGATGTATCTTTCTGCATTGGTAAGAGTTTGTTTTCGAATCCAGTTTTCAGGCACTCTGTTTTTGTAACTATTGGTTACTTCCAGATAGTATCCAAATACATTATTGAAGCCAATCTTTAAAGAGTTGATACCGGTTTTTTCAGCTTCGCTGGCTTGAAGTTTGGTCAGATAAGCTTTTCCACTTTGCGAAATTTCTCTAAGTTCATCCAGTGTATTGTGAATACCGCTTTGCATAATGCTTCCTTTGGTGGCGGTAGCCGGTGGATTTTCTATTAACTCGCTAAAAATTTTCTCAGCAATGATGGGGCAGGGGTTAAGGGCATCACCAATTCTTTTCAAATATGAATTGCTATGGTTGAGACAAAGTGATTTAATCTGCTGAACCTGATTCAGCCCTTTGGCCAATTGCAAAACCTCTCTTGGATTGATTTTTTTTGTTGGAATCTTTGCTACCAGTCTTTCTATATCTCCACATTGTTTGATGGCATGTACCAATTCATTTCTCAGGTCGGTTTCTATTATAAGCGTTTCTGTTAGAATCAGTCTTTCATTGATCTTATTGATATCGATAAGTGGAAATAAAATCCATCGTTTCAGCAATCTTGCACCCATTGGGGAAACCGTGTTGTCCAGCACTTTTAAAAGAGTATGGTTGCCTTCCGATGCGCCTTGGATCAATTCCAAATTTCGTATCGTAAACCGATCCATCCATAAAAAATCATTTCTGTGAATGCATTGAAGAGAAGTGATATGTTGCAAGTTGGGGTGTTCTGTGTCTTTCAAATAATGAATGATGGCACCTGCGGCAATCAAACCTATTTTCTGATCATCCACACCAAACCCTTTCAGAGAGTGGGTTTGGAAATGCTTTAATAAAATATCGAGTGTGTACTGCTCCTCAAAAATCCATTCGTCCAAAGTGTATAGATACATTTTGCCACCAAAATACTCTTTGAATTTTTTTTGTTGATGACGCTGAAACACCACTTCAGAAGGAGAGAAGCTTTGCAACAATTTGTCGGCATATTCCCGATCACCCTCGGCTATAAAAAATTCACCTGTGGACAAATCCAGAAATGCGAGTCCAAAATTGTGCTCATCAGCAAAATGAATGCCTGCTAAAAAATTATTGCTTTTGTGTTCAAGCAGTTTGTCGTTAATGGCGGTGCCGGGTGTGACCATTTCTGTAACACCTCTTTTTACAATGCCTTTGGCAAGTTTCGGGTCCTCTAGTTGATCACAGATAGCTACCCGATAACCTGCTTTCACCAGTTTGTGCAGATAGGTATCCAGTGCATGATGCGGAAATCCTGCAAGATCCAACGATGCCGCTGCCCCATTGTTTCTTTTGGTAAGTGTGATGCCCAATACCTGAGAGGCAATCACTGCATCCTGCCCGAAGGTTTCGTAAAAATCTCCTACCCGAAACAATAACACAGCATCAGGATATTTTTGTTTAATAGCCTTGTGTTGCTGCATGAGCGGCGTTTCTGTGGGATTGTTTTTTGCTTTGGACATGGAGAACAAAAATAGCGGAAATGATTATGGCTGTCAAACCATGATTGGATGATGTTGGCAGGGGGTGAAAAAGCTTCTTTTTCAGTTTGAGGTTTTCAAATATTCAAACGATGATGAAAAATGGTTTGCGATCTTTTTTGCAAATAGATTGTTGTTTATATGAAAAAGGTTTTCCACTGTCTGTAGTGAATCTGAATCAAAGGTCCTGGAAAATCAAATGCAGAACTGCACTTTGCTACTGCAAACTTTGTTAAAAAAAGTCTCCTGAAATTTTATAAATTCGCACAATTGCAGAAGAGCCTGGGGAAATGATTAAAATATCATAACTAGGAACTTCTATTAATACAGAAAATACATTTTTTATGGGTATATATAATGATTACATTTTAGAAATTGAAGAGAGAAAAACTCAGGGCCTACATCCAAAGCCGATTGATAGTGCCGAATTGTTAAGTGAAATAATTACACAAATAGTAGATTCAAATAGTCAGGATCGAAACGATTCTCTAAAGTTTTTTATTTATAACAGTTTGCCTGGAACTACAAGTGCAGCAGGTGTTAAAGCCAAGTTTTTGAAGCAAATTATTTTGCGTGAAGTGATAGTGGAGGAAATAACTCCAGCGTTCGCTTTAGAGCTGTTGTCGCACATGAAAGGAGGTCCTTCCATCGAAGTGCTGCTTGATCTGGCATTAGGAAATGATGCGGCGATAGCACAGCCTGCAGGTGATGTGTTAAAGACGCAGGTTTTCCTATATGATGCAGATACAGATCGATTAAAAGAATCTTTCAAAAGTGGCAATCCCGTAGCAAAAGAAATTTTGGAAAGCTATGCCAAAGCAGAGTTTTTCACCAAACTTCCAGAAATTCCTGAGGAAATTAAGGTGGTAACCTTTATCGCAGGGGAAGGAGATATTTCCACCGACTTACTATCTCCTGGCAATCAGGCTCACTCAAGATCGGATCGTGAATTGCACGGTAAATGTATGATTACACCTCAGGCACAGCAAGAAATAAAGGAACTTCAAGCACAGCATCCTGACAAGAGTGTGATGTTGATTGCAGAAAAAGGGACAATGGGGGTAGGGTCGTCCAGAATGTCGGGTGTAAACAATGTGGCACTTTGGACCGGTAAACAGGCCAGCCCTTATGTGCCATTTGTGAATATTGCTCCGATAGTAGGAGGTACTAACGGTATTTCTCCAATCTTCCTCACCACAGTAGATGTGACAGGAGGTATTGGTGTCGATCTGAAAAATTGGGTAAAAAAGCTTGATGAAAATGGAAATGTGGTTCGCAATGAAAAGGGTGAACCTGTGCTAGAGCAAACTTATTCTGTGACAACAGGTACAATCTTAACCATCAACACTCAAAAGAAAAAACTATACAATGGAGATCGCGAACTGATAGATTTGACCAAATCATTCACTCCACAAAAGTTAGAATTTATAAAAGCGGGTGGATCCTATGCCATAGTATTTGGAAAGAAAATTCAGACTGTTGCTGCAAAGATTTTGGGAATAGAACCCACACCGGTATTTGCTGTTTCTAAAGAAATTTCACATGAAGGCCAAGGGCTAACTGCAGTTGAGAAGATCTTCAATAAAAATGCAGTGGGTGCTACTCCAGGAAAAGTATTGCACGCAGGTTCGGATGTACGAGTAGAAGTAAATATTGTCGGTTCACAAGATACTACAGGGCTGATGACGGCTCAGGAATTGGAGTCAATGGCTGCCACAGTAATTTCTCCCATCGTAGATGGGGCTTACCAATCGGGATGTCATACCGCTTCGGTTTGGGATAAAAAAGCGCAGGCAAATATTCCTAAACTGATGAAGTTTATGCACGATTTTGGATTAATCACTGCACGAGATCCAAAAGGCGAATACCACTCCATGACAGATGTTATCCACAAAGTACTGAATGATATCACAGTCGACGAATGGGCGATCATTATTGGAGGCGATTCCCATACCAGGATGTCTAAAGGTGTGGCGTTTGGGGCAGATTCCGGAACGGTAGCCTTGGCATTGGCTACCGGCGAAGCATCTATGCCAATCCCCGAATCGGTGAAAGTGACTTTTAAAGGGGAGATGAAAGAGCACATGGATTTTCGGGATGTGGTACATGCCACTCAAGCACAAATGCTAGAACAATTTGGTGGCGAAAACGTGTTCCAGGGCAGAATCATAGAAGTGCATATCGGAACCCTTCCTGCCGATCAGGCCTTCACATTTACAGACTGGACTGCTGAGATGAAAGCGAAAGCCTCAATCTGTATTTCTCAAGATGATACACTGATCCAATCTTTGGAAATAGCCAAAGGCCGAATCCAGATTATGATTGAGAAGGGAATGGACAACGACAATCAAGTTCTTCAGGGACTCATCAACATTGCAAACAAAAGGATAGCAGAAATTAGATCTGGAGAAAAACCTGCACTGACTCCGGATGCAACTGCGAAGTATTATGCAGAAGTAACGATCGATCTGGATAAGATAGAAGAACCGATGATTGCTGATCCTGATGTGAACAATTCGGATGTATCAAAAAGATATACGCATGATACTATTCGCGAGCTTTCCTATTATGGTGGTGAGAAAAAAGTGGATCTGGGTTTTGTGGGATCCTGCATGGTGCACAAGGGCGATTTGAAGATTGTTTCCAAAATGCTGAAAAATCTGGAAGCCCAGCAAGGTAAGGTGGAATTTCATGCCCCACTGGTAGTGGCTGCTCCTACTTATAATATTATCGATGAATTGAAAGAAGAAGGAGATTGGGAACTTTTGCAAAAATATTCTGGTTTTGAGTTCAGCGACCTTTTACCTAAAAGTGCTGCCCGTACCGAATATGAAAATATGATGTATCTGGAACGTCCTGGCTGTAACCTTTGTATGGGCAATCAGGAAAAAGCAGCCAAAGGGGATACCGTGATGGCCACCTCAACCCGACTTTTCCAGGGTAGAGTAGTAGAGGATTCGGAACGCAAAAAAGGAGAGTCGCTGCTGGCATCCACTCCAGTGGTGGTGTTGTCTGCTATTTTGGGCCGTATCCCCAATATGCAAGAATATAAAGCCGCTGTAGTAGGTATTGACCTGACAAAATTTGCGCCTCCTACCGGTCAATTGGGGAAATAAAAAAAGTTGGAAAATTATTAATGGTATTTCCGGTAGTTGACTGATTTGGAAACAACTATCACTTATCATGGATTTGAATTACCCTGACGAAATAAAAGGAATGCACATAATAGGTTAGGGTAATTTAAACCAAAAGGATTTTTGGCCTTTCAAAAGTTGTTATGGAAAGGTGATTACACTATGATGCTAAAACTCCATTTGCTATTATACTGCGTGGGGATTTGGGAATTGAGTTTTTCAAACAATCTAAAATTGTCCTGACTATATTAGCTGGCAGGATATTCTACAAAGTTTCTTGGTGTTTCATACAACCTGATTTGTAAATCCAGATGGCTTTGGATATGTGGCCTCAATATATCATAAATAACAATTGCAATATTTTCCGCCGTTGGATTCAGGTGCTTAAATTCAGCCGTATCTAAATTCAGATTTTTATGATCGAAGCGACTAAGTACTTCTCTTTTTATCAAATCACTTAATAATTTCATATCTATCACGTATCCCGTTTTGGGATCGGGATGCCCGGTTATTTTTACTATTAGGTCGTAATTGTGACCATGATAATTGGGATAAGCGCATTTGCCAAAAACTGCCGAGTTTTTATTTTCGTCCCAATCTGGATTAAACAACCGATGGGCCGCATTAAAATGTTCTTGTCTAAATACAGCTACTTTCATTTTTTTATCTCCCTTTTTTATTCTCCAAAATATTCCACAAAAATGCGCGGTGTCTCATATAACTTTATGCCATGCAACTGGACCTCTTTTGGCAAATGTGGCAATAACTGATTCCAGATTGCTATAGCTAGATTTTCGGTACTGCACATTTTCCCTTTCAAAAAATCCACATCTTCATTCAAGTTTTGGTGATCCAATTTTTCTATTATATACTCCCTGATAATGCTGCTCAAGCTTTTTACATCAAATACAAAACCCGTATTATCATTGAGTTTGGCTTTCACAGTTACCAGCAAATCGTAATTATGACCATGCCAGTTCTGGTTGGCGCATTTGCCAAATACGGCTTCATTTTTTACCTCATCCCAAGCTGGATTGTACAGGCGATGGGCGGCATTAAAATGTTCCTGTCTAGTAAGATATACCATCGGACAAAGGTAATGTTTCAAAAGTTTTGCGACATTTGACTTCAATAATTTTTTATGAGTATATTAATAGTATCAGCCACCGAATTTGAAATCAAACCTTCACTAAAGTTTTTTAAAAAGCATCAACTTCCGGTTTTGATAACGGGTGTGGGGGCAGGGGCTGCTATTTATGCTATTACAAAAGCCATTGAAAAATATAAACCTTCACTTATTCTTCAGGCTGGCATTGGAGGGAGTATGGATAGGCAAATTAATATTGGGGATGTGGTAGTTGTTGCTCAAGATTTTTTTGGCGATTTGGGTGTGATGGAAAATAAGCAATGGCGTTCACTCTTGGATTTGGGCTTTATGAAACCCAATCAAAAGCCTTTCAAAAATGGGATATTAGCAAATCCAAATAAAAGAGCCATTCATCAATCGGGATTGGGAATGGTTCGTGCAGTTACTGTAAATGAAATCACCACCAGCAAATCAAGAATTAAGATGTATAAAGACCAGGGCGTTTCCATTGAAACCATGGAAGGTGCAGCTTTGCATTATGTGGCACTAATGGAAGGTATCCCTTTTCTTCAAATCAGAAGTATCTCCAATGCTGTAGGAGAACGAGACAAAAGCAAATGGGATATTGTGGGAGCGATTCAAAAATTAAATGCGGTGATGATGAAACTGGATTTCTGGAGGAACAAGGGGTTTGAAAATAGTGGGCGGATTTAGCCATGATTTCTAATAATAATCTCAGAGGAATTAGGTCATCAGTACCTATTATTTTGATAGGTTGTGGAGGCTGGAATGCCCCTCTTGTTGCTCCCGATACTTTACAATCAGGTACCAGTTGTTTTCCATTGGCAGATATCCATAATCGTAACAAAAATAATAGACAGTGCCTTTTTGAGTGGTGTACAGGTGGGTATGCCATTTGAACTGAAACCCAATGCTCATCATCTTTTCCCGATTTACTTTTGCGGTGTCCTGATCACCGGAGAGCAGACTGGCCAGAATATTTCTGTTTCGTTTTAGAGCATTATTAATATTTCGAACCAGAAGGCTGTCAGTAGTTTTGGCCTGATTATTAAAAACATTTCTGCAATAGTCGTCACAAAACTTTTTATCACTTCTCCCTTTTACAGGCTTGCCGCAGGCCAAACATTTTTTGATTTCGGTATTCATATTCAGCTATTGTCGTTTAATGATCTGTGTGTTTTCGGTGATGTCTGCATCTAACGGTTAACGGCTTGGCGATATGGCGATTTTTACCACTAATGTTGATGCGGAGAACTAAACCTTGATTAACCACTAATGTGTCTGCGGAGCACTGAACCGCCACTTTTGCCAAACTGCCTGTTAGCAGTTCGTTGTTTTTTCTCGCTTCTCATACAGTTTCAAATTCTTTTGGGTATTTAACCGTTCCACTTACATTTTTAATTCCGGCTTCCAAGAGTTCAAGTCGCATAAAAACACTTTATTTGATAAAATGTTTTCAACTATTTCACTGTAGTAATTTTGCTTTTCCAATTCAACTTTAAATTATTGGCTAATTATTTCCCTCTTTACTTTTAAAGTCCGTAATCGTCTTTCCATCATAACGATACACTCCACTCTTAGGCCCCAACGCTCCAAACCAAATACTTCCATCGTTAGCTTCCAAAATCCCACAAAGCATTCCCGGTCCTTTTATTGACATTATTTCGGTTACAATAGGCTTTTTATTGTACAAGGACTTTTGATCATAACGGGAAAGTGCCCAGACCGTTCCACTAGGAGGATTTACGCTACCAGTAGTCCAGATGTTTCCTTTTTTATCTTCGATTATAAAAGAAGCACCTCTCTCCGTTACCTTAGTAGTAGTACTGCCGTCATAGCGCCAAAGTCCATCATTGTCACCGAGCCAAATATTGCCTTTTTTATCTTCAATTATCGACCAAACGTTGTTAAAGGCTTTACCATCCTCGTTTTTGAAAACGGTAAATGTTTTTCCATCATAAAAACAGGGCTCGCCCCTTGTGCCAAACCATAATTTCCCAGTTTTGTCTTCCATGATAGTAGTAAGATTATTATTTGAAAGTCCTTCTTTAGTTGTAAAATTTCGAAAAGATTTCCCATCGTACCGGCTTAATCCACCTCCGGTGCCGAACCAAATATTGCCGGCTCTATCTTCATAAATATGAAAAACCGTATTACTGGCAAGTCCCTCCCTGGTAGTAAAATGTTGAAAGCCTGCCTGTCCCACAGGCAGGGATTTATCATTGTAATAATAAACACCTGAATCTCTGGTAGCGAACCACAGATTGCCTTTTCGATCTTCCAGGACATCCCAGAAGCTGGGCGAACTTATTGTACTTGTTATATTGGTAAACGATTTTCCATCGTATCGAAACACGCCTTTGTAGGATGCAATCAAAATGTTTCCGTTTCTATCTTGCTTTACATTCCGAACCATTGTGTTAGGCCCGTAGGAAGTGACTGTCTCTTTGGTTTCGGACTTGATTGCATCTTTAGGTACGCTTATTTGTTTTTGCCCTTCGCTGGAAGTGTCGGCTTGATTGCAGCCGAAAAGCAGAAGTCCAAATAGTAAAGTCGTCAGTTTAATTTGTTTCATTTCTAATGTATGTTCGATGTCTGAGCGTCGTCCTACAATGACCGCTTACATTTTAATGCAAGATAACAGTGCCTAATTTATCCGTAATTTCCCTTTCCATATCTTTTAGAGATTTATGGATAAAATGCAGTTCAGGAAATTTCAAGTAGGATTTATCGGCCTCCATGTCCTGTTGGTTTTGCAAAAGCATCCGCTTTATTTTCTTAAGCTTCAGGTATCTTATGGCCGAAATTACTTTTTCTTTAGTACGATCTTCCGATATCAATTTATACTTCACCAGTTCTTCCTCATTGCCATCAGCAAGTGCGTGTACAAAATGCTCATACTCTTGTTGAAAAAGAGACTTTTGGTATCCCATACTCTGGCCTGCTTTTTCAATCCATTTTTTACTTTCCTCGTAGGGATGGTTTAGTAGCGAAATAACAAAACGGCTTAATGTGTTATCCGAATGGTACACATAATATTTATCATCAAAGGATTCGGGACGAGTTTGCAGCAGCTCTTTGATAGATAGAATGAGCTGTTGAACCTCCTTGTCTTCTAAATCCAATTCATCTATTTCATCGAATATATAGTCTGCAATCAGCGTTTTTTTATCCCAGTGCCGGTTCCCATATTCAAGCAGAACCCTGGCCAGTTCACGCTCCTGAAGCTGATCTTTGAACAAAAGGTCGAAAGTGGCATCATCGAAATTTTCATTTTCCGGTTGGGCTATTGGTTGCTTTTGGTTTGTGCTTGTTAATTTTTTTTCCTGAACATTAATTCTGTCCCTGATATATTTATTTACCAGGGCATGTAATCCTGCCTCATCAATTTTTAATATGGAGGCCGACTCCTTGATATAGCTTTGCTGTTTGGTAAAATCTTCGGCCTTATTTATTCTTGAAATGGATTCGGCTATTTTGTTCACCAACTCCGATTTTTTAACCGGGTCATCATTTGCATCTTTTAATGCCAACTCCAACTGAAAAAGAATAAAGTCTTTTTTGTTTTTTTGGATGAACTCCGAAAAATTAGCTGAACCTACTTTGTTTACATAACTATCAGGATCCTCATTATCCGGAATCAATACCAGTTTCACGTTCAATCCTTCTTCCAATGCCAGATCCAACCCACGAAGTGCGGCCTTAATACCGGCACCGTCACCATCGTATATTATGGTGAGATTATTCGTGTACTTTTTTATGAGCCTGAGTTGATCTACTGTAAGCGAAGTGCCACCGCTGGCTACTACATTTTCAATGCCTGCCTGATGCAAGGATACTACATCAGTATAGCCCTCCACCAATAGACATTCATTGGCTTTATCTATGGCTCCCCTTGCAAAGTAGGAACCATACAGGATCTTACTTTTTACATAAAGTTCGTTTTCCGGTGTGTTAATATATTTAGGTGCTTTTTCATTAGACTTCAGGATTCTAGCCCCAAAGCCTATGACTTTGCCGCTATTGTTGTGAATTGGAAAAATAACCCTGCCCCGGTAATTGTCCTGCAATTGTCCATTGCGTTCCACGACCAGACCACTCTTTATCAAAAGCTCTTTATTGTATTGATTTTTTATGGCTTCGTCTGAAAAGGCGGTACGGTTTTCGGGTGAGTAACCTAACCGGAATTTTTCAATAGTCCCCTCTCTAAATCCTCTTTCTTTAAGATAACTTAAGCCAATATCTCTGCCTTCTTCTGAATGAAACAATGCATTGGTAAAGAATTTCTCGGCAAATCCATTGATGACAAAAAGACTATCGGCTGTTTGATATTGCTCCTTTTGTTCCTGACTGACAAATGTTTCTTCTACTTCCACGCCGTATCGGTTTGCTAGCCATTTCAATGCTTCTACATAACTATATTTTTCATGCTCCATTATGAAGCTGATGGTGTTTCCACTCTTTCCACATCCAAAGCATTTGTAAATTTCCTTGGTAGGTGACACCGTGAAGGAGGGCGTTTTCTCATTGTGGAAGGGACAATTGCCTAGATAATTCACCCCACGCTTTTTCAATTTTACGAATTCACCTACCACATCGATGATATCGATGCGATTTAATATATCTGCTATAGTATTTTGAGAAATCATACAATTGTATCAGCCCACAAATGTAAAAAAAAGACCATTGTTATGGATTGTTAATCTCCACTTTCTATTGATTATTAATGAAAAATAAAGAGCTTATCTATGTTTAGAAACTTGGTCGGTTGCTCAAGATTTTTTTTATGAGCCTGCAAATACTCGGTAGGAGTCTTGCCAGTAAGACTCTTGAACGCCCGGTTAAAAGTGATGGTGCTTCTGAATCCGGCTGAATAGGCAATATCAGCTACTGTGTTAAAATCTCCACGTACAATTTTTTTACAGGAATAGTCTATCCTCACTTCTTTAAGAAATTCCATATAGGTTTTTCGGGTACTTTTCTTGAAATATTTACACATTGCCGGAACGGTCATGTTGGCCACTTTGGCCACATTGGTCAAACTTATTTCTTCTGTAAAATGCGCTAGGGTGTAGGCATAAATATCATTCACCCTTGTTTTATTGTTGTAATAAAAATTTTCAATCGTTTTTTCTGAGGTATGCAGGTGAGTGAATTTTTCTATATTGAAATAACAAAAACGTAAAAATTCAATGAATAAAAAAATGCGTTTTATTCCTTTGTTTTTCGAAATGTTCTTTATATGACTTATAAATAATGCCGAGTTTGTTTCATTTATCATCAGGCCAGTACCAATGCGATTGATGAAACGCTTGACTTCTTCAAATTCTGGCAAATTGAAATTGTGCAGAATGAGTTCTGATTTAAAATAAATATGAATGGCGTGAATGGCATTTTTACTGTTCTTCTTGTAATAACTCTCATCTGATTTTAGCAGATGCGGTTGATTACTACCAATTATGAATATTTTTTTAGGATTTAAGGTAAGGTCTCCACCTCTTGTAATCAATTCTCCTTTGCCGGATAGAATAGCCGTGATCTGAATCTGCTCATGCTTATGAAATACATTGTAGAAATAAGGCAACTTGTCCTCCTGAACCACAAGAGATTCTCCATCCACTGCAGGTACTTCAAATACTAATGGCTTCATTTTATGACTAATTATTTACAATTGGCTTTCAATAGCCTAGCTAATTTCAAGATGCACTGACTCTATTTTGAACCTTGAGTAAGGGTTGATTCTAAACTTGAAGCAAGATAACAAAAAAATGTTTTGGGCATTCAAATCAAACATTGCTTGGCAGGGGTTAGACACGGTGAAAGTGAATATATGCTGGATCAAACACAAAAAAACTCCAACCCTTTTGGGGTTGGAGAAAATAAAAAAAGAAAAAAATAGATTTTGATATAGAAAAATCAAAAATTTTGAATTCGGATGTTTCTTGTTAGAGTTCGATCCTAGGATCTTTAAATTTCTATGTTATTGCTCAATTCCTCATCTACTAAGATGCGTCCGCAGTTTTCGCAGGCAATAATTTTTTTGTGCTGCTTTATTTCGCTTTGCTTTTGTGGAGGAATGGAATAAAAACAACCACCACAAGCATCTCTCACTACGGGGACAACTGCCAAACCATTGCGGAAATTGCCTCTGATCTTTTCATAGCTGGTTAATAATCGTGGATCTACATCAGACTTAGCTTCACCAGAAGATTTTGAAAACTGTTTTTCTTCTTTTTCGTTTGCAACGATGATTTTTTCAAGTTCGGCTTTCTTAATTTCCAAAGAACCTTCTTTGGTGCCTATATTCTTTTTTGCTTTGTCCAGAAGAATTACTTTATCAGCTATTTCTTCATTGGCATCTTTGATATGTTTTTCGGCTAATTTGATTTCCAACTGCTGCATCTCAGTTTCCTTATTAATAGCCTCAAACTCACGGTTGTTCTTCACATTCTCACTGTCCTTCTCGTATTTTTTAATAAGCGCTTCACTATCTTTAATGGCGTTTTTGCGTTCTTCGATAAATTCTGTTACGCCATTTATTTCTTCCTCAATCCTAGTTTGTCTTGCTCGCAAACCCTGCAATTCATCTTCCAGGTCGGCCACTTCCATCGGCAATTCGCCTTTGATAATTTTAATTTCATCCAATTTGCTGTCTATTTTTTGCAAACGAATCAGCGAACCCAGTTTTTCTTCGATGGAAAATTCTTTTAGTTGTGCCATATATTTTTGAATAATTGTATTCTTTAAACCAATAACTTAAAATATTTACTTATAGTTTAAAAATAATAAACGGGATTTGTTTTTACACCTGTTTTAAGGACGGCAAAGGTAGGGAATTTTTTCTCTAAAAAATTTGCCAGCAAATCTATGGTGAATTGCTCACTTTCAAAGTGCCCAATATCAGCCAGAATGATGCGATTGTCGGCATCAAAATATTCATGGTATTTGATGTCAGAGGTTATATAAATGTCTGATTTTGTGTTCAGTGCATCCTTAAGTAGAAAGATGCCTGCACCTCCACAAACACTTACTTTTTGGATTGGTTTTCCCAAAAGAGCGGTATGCTTGATCATGGGCAGATGAAATATGTTTCTGAGGGTTTGCAAAAACTCGGATTCTGAAATCGGCTGTTCAAGTTCGCCCACCATACCTGATCCGATTTGCTGGTGTTCGTTTTTGATAGCGATGATTTCATAAGCCACTTCCTCATAAGGATGGTTGGCTTTCAGGGTTTCCACAATTTGATGCTCCAGATAATCTGGAAAAAGGATTTCGATTTTAAGCTCCTCATCGGCATGCCGCTGATTTTTTTCACCGACATAAGGATTTGCTTCCTCTCCCGGCTTAAAAGTTCCAATACCGTTTGTAGAAAAACTGCATTCACTATAATGACCAATCCGACCGGCACCCGATTCAAAAAGGGCATTCATAACTTTTTCGGCGTTGAGAGTGGGTACAAAAAAGAAAAGTTTACAAAGTTGGTTTTTTTTTGGTGAAAGTATTTTTACATTTTTCAGATTTAGTTTGTCCGAAATCATTTTGTTTACACCAGTTATCACATTATCCAGATTGGTGTGTATAGCATAAATAGCTATATCATTTTTGATTGCCTTAATTATAGTGCGCTCTACATAATTATTACCCGTAATCTTTTTTAGCCCGGAAAAAATGATTGGATGGTGTGCTAGGATTAGATTGCATTTCTTTTCAATGGCCTCATTCACCACCGATTCTATGGCATCGAGACAACAAATGGCACCGGTACAGGTCCAGTTGGCATTGCCAGTTAATAATCCTGCATTGTCGTAAGTCTCCTGAAGTGCTGGCGGAGCAATGGTTTCGAGATAAGAAGTTATTTCCTTTATGGTCATATTGTTTTGTAAATATTCTGCGCTCAAAATTAACCAAACTACAGGAATGTCAGATGGGTGCATTTCAAATTGTCGCATAAAGAGTTATAAATTTATACGATAAACCCCATTAAAATGACAAAAGAACAACTAATCGAAGCCATTTCCTCACATTATGATGAGTTGAATGCCTTAAACAAAAT
>Ga0209582_1000059_pt1 | contig 126877 bp, 132 predicted proteins | sample KloWWTmetKNB5Kit_FD_187176 | JGI IMG/M metagenome (GOLD analysis project Ga0209582, IMG submission 187176) | Active sludge microbial communities from Klosterneuburg, Austria, studying microevolution and ecology of nitrifiers - Klosterneuburg... | ecosystem: Engineered > WWTP > Aerobic digester...
GTGTCAGCAGCCGCCGCACCGATGCCGTTTCGGACCACAGCTTCGGATCTTGAGCAGAGATGCCCAACGAAGCGGCGACGGCCTTCGCGCGCGCATAGGACACACCTGCCAACGCGGCCGCTGCCGCGATGCCACAGCCGGTTCGCTCTTCTTGAACAACGGGCCGGATCACAGAGACAGTTTCATTTTCCGCCCGCCGGAAATGCTGAATCCCTGTCGTTCGTAAAACGCCAGAGTCCGGTCGAACTGCGGGAGCGGAGGTGTCGTGACCTCCAGCCTGGTCCATCCCCGTGCGCGGGACAGCTTTTTGGCCTCTGCCACGAGTCCGGTGCCCACGTTGCAGGACCTGAATGCCGGACGCACATACAATTCCGGGATGGTTCCGAATGCGCCTTCTGCATAGAGGGCACGACTCTCCGAGAGGGCCAGAAAACCGGCAACCTTCTCGTCGTGATACGCCAACAACACCGTATAGGTCCCGTCTGTCAGCCATCGCCGCGCCCGCGCTTCGGTCTCGACCCGGGAGAACCCGAACGCCTTCGCGCCGATGGCTGTCATAATCTCCTGCAACAGCTCACCGACCAAATCGGCCACGAGCGGCGCATCGGAAGGTCGGGCATGAGTGAGACGAATCGACATGGCGCGAACCTACCCGCAGCAGGCTCGTGCGTCAAGCCGGCTGGCTTCCGCTGTCGGTACGGTGGACTCACCGACAGCGGAGGTCGCCGAAAGAGAATCGGATGAAGGACAGCAGAACAAGGCGGGATAAGCACATCCGGCATTCCTGCGGAACGATCGCCGGAGCGAGCGTCAGAACATATATCGAATACCGACCAAGCCAAGGACAGACGTGGCATCGAACCGGCCGGTCATACCCATTTGCGTCCAGTCTCCCTTATTGAGCCGCCACGCCAGTTCCGTATTGAGGCTCCAGTGAGGCGTCAACGGAATGTCGAGTCCGCCTGCGATTCGCGCCGCAAACGTATTGCCGTAATCCAGCGGAAGCACCCGCGTGGCCGTAGAGAACATGTTGAAATTCATGCCAAGGCCGACTGAGAGGTAGGGAATCGCGGTGGTGGTTTGAAACGGACACATTTCGATCGTCGGCATGACGGCGACGGTCAACAGATCACCGAACGTGCCCGCGCCATTCTTCACATCGACTGCTTGCTGCTGGCCATCAACGGTCAGACCAAAACGAAAATACGGAGAAAATTGATAGAGGAATTGGAGGCTGCCCGCGCCGCCCAACGATGCGACCGCATTGGAGACATGCTCCTGAGTCGTCTGAGCCACGCCTCCTCGAATAGAGATCACCCAATGCGGCTCTTCCGTTTTCGCGTCTGGATTCGCACCGCTTTCCTCAGCATGGGCGGGTCCCCACCCCATGCCACACAACACTCCAACCAGGAACAAAACAATCACGACCTTCGAACGCCTTGCGCCAGCCATCCTCCCACCCCTTACTCGCCGTGCCCGGGCTCATGAAGCGGGCACGAGCACATGTGTTCAGTGAACCCCCTGCCTATTGCCGAGGGCGCACTATCCATGAGTCGCCGGAAGGGAGGAAAGTCCTCTGAAGTGTTACTACGAAGGGGGGAACGAAAGTGGCAGTCGCGCAACCACCGGTCTATGAACGAGGGAACGAGGTGGCGAAGTCGACGAGGGAAGAGGAGTTGCAGCCGGTTGTCACGCCTTTACGCCCGCGGTGTTCCTGATCAAGAGGAAGTCATCCAAACAGACCTTGCTCACCTGTGGGTTCTGCCGGGACGTCGCTCTCCAACGCCCAGGTGGAGCGCGGCCACATCGAGTTCCTGCTCTAAGCGGTGAAGGACTTCGTCGCTGATCGTGCCGTTATCTCGAAGATCGATCAGCGCCATGCGCTCAGCCGTTAACGTTTCATATTGCAGGCGCTGGACGGATTCGGTGGTCGAACTCAAAGTCGTCTCCTCCGCCAGACTGGCCTTGGTGAGCCGCTCCAGCCGTTGGAGATACCGCAGGCGCACCCGCTCGACTTGCTCCAGCGACACCCAGTTTTCTGTGACGACTTGATCCAGCCGAGTCAAGGCCACCGTCGCCGCATGTTCCCGCGCCATCGCCTCTTCCTGCTCCAGCCCACCGTCTTCTTTGAGATGCATCAGCCTGATGATCGGCGGCAAGGATAGGCCCTGCAGGACCAAGGTCGCAAGAATCACGGTGAAGCTGATCAGAATAATTTCAGCGCGAAATGGAAACGGCACGCCTGCGCTGGTTGTCACCGGCAACGCCAATGCGGCAGCCAGAGTCACGATCCCGCGCATGCCGGTCCAGGAAATGAGGAACAGACCCGACCATGGTGGCATGGGATCACGTGCACGTAATTTCGCGCTCAACCATCGCGGGATGAGAGCGGCCAACGGCACCCACAGAAGCCGAACCAGGATAGCGGTCGCGCTCACCCAGGCCCCGGCAATGAGCACCGGGCCGAACTGGCCCGGCGGCACCGAATCGCGTAACGCGCCCAACTGCAGGCCGATCAGGATAAAAATGACTCCATTCAAGATAAAGATCAGGAGATCCCACACCGCACGCGCCTGCAATCTGGTGGCCGGAGATACCGCGCCGCTGAACGACTGACGAAGGTACAGCCCACCCGCCACACAGGCCAGCACCGCAGAGGCATGCACCGACTCCCCGCATACCCAGGCGATATACGGCGCCAGCAGCGTCACGCCGATCTGCGTAAACCCGTCTTCCGTCGCGCAGAGCGCCCACCGAGTGAGCCAGGCCACCCCGATACCGATGACGCCCCCAGCCAGCGCGGCGAATACAAACTCGAACAGCGTATGGCCGAGTGCAAATGAACCGCTCATTGCGGCGCCCACAGCCGCCCGATACAACACCAGCGCCGTGGCGTCGTTGACCAGACTTTCCCCCTCCAGGATCGTGACGATCCGGCGCGGGATTCTCAGCCGTTTCCCGATGGCCGTCGCAGACACGGCGTCGGGCGGCGAGACGATCGCACCCAGCGCGATGGCCTCCGCCCACCCGATACCGGGCAAGAGCGCATGGGCCACAAACGCTACCCCGGCGGAGGTCGCCAGGACCAACCCCACCGCCAGAAGCGAAATCGGCCGGAGGTTCTGGCGAAACTCGCGCAGGGACGTGAAATAGGCGGCCGCCCATAAGATCGGCGGCAGGAAGACCAGGAACACGAGGTCAGGATGGAGTGTCACTGCGGGCAAGCCGGGCACCAGACCCAGCGCCAGACCTCCCAACACCAGAAAGATCGGATACGGGATACGGATCTTCTGCGCGATGGTCGTCAGCGCGAGCACCACCGCAAGCAACATGATGATCACTTCGAGTTGATGCAGGCTTTCCATCAATGCACAAGACCGTTTCTGAGGCGATCGCGCGGGCCGGACCAATCGCCGCGGCTACAGGCAACCGGTTACATCCCGATGATTTCCAGTCGCTGGAGATCGTCGGGCGCGATCGCGAATTGGTCGGAGCGCAGATCCTCCTGCATGTGTTGTGGATCGGTCGTACCAGTCAGCGGCAACATGCCGGCCTGCATGGCAAATCGGAACACCAGTTGCGCCAGCCCCATGCCGTACTTGGCGGCCATGGCCCGTACCTCAGGATCGGCGAACAGCTCACGGTTGGCCGTCAGCAGCGAGAACCCTTGGTAGATGATACCGTGAGTCCGGCAGACGGTCCGCACGTCCTGATCCCAGCCCAGCGCCGCATAACAGCGATTCTGTACTACCATCGGCTTATGAACCGCCCGCGCACAGAGCAGCGTGAGTTGATCCGCCGAAACGTTGCTGATGCCGATCATCTTCGTCTTCCCCGCACCGTACAGGGATTCGATGGCGGCCCAGACCTCCCAGTCGGCATCGCTCAACCCGCGGCGCCCATAGGGGCCGTGCAAGACATAGGAATCGAGATAGTCGGTGTGGAGATGGGCGAGGGAACTGTCGAAGGATTGTTTCACCTGGGTGGTGAGATCGGCTTGGGCATCGTAGGGCCTGCGATGGTCCTGGCCGTTGAGCGGCGTGAACTTGGTCTGCACGAACAACCGCTCACGCGGCGTGCCCTGCTTCGCCAGATCCAGCAACGCCTCCCCGACCAGCGCTTCCTGATAGTGGATCAACTGATTGGCCGTATCGATCGCCGTGAACCCGGCGGCCACGGCCTTCAGTACCAACTGAGTCGTGGCCTCTTTTTTCCAAGCGGTTCCGTACATGAACGAGGGAATCGGCACCTGATTGTAGGCAGTCAGCATGACGTGAAGTCCTCCACGCCGTACCTTACACAGATCCTCACGACGGTCTCAATGTTCCAATGATCGAAGGTCGTGCCAGTCGGAGCGTGCCTGTCCTGCCGCACGCGGGATCGGCGGCGCTGCCATGGTCCGGCCACGCGACCCGGCACGTTCGGCCACAGGGTCGCCGTGGTGCTGGGCTGGGTGAGAGACTGCAGGCACTTGTCAGGCCCCTGCTCGTGTGACGGAAACACCGGCACGACCCTGAGTCCACCGGCACTCCTACCATCCCGATCTCATCGACAGCCCTTCCGTTTGTATGATATATAGCATCTATATATCGCGCTCGAGGGAGGCTCACATGGCATCTACAATGATTCAAGTTCCAGTCCTCATGAGCCCCAGCCAGAAACGTCGGCTCGCGCAAAAGGCGAAAGCCGCCAACCTCACTATGGCGGAACTCCTGCGAGAGGGCGGCGAACGCTATGCTCCGGCCGACGATCCAGCGCTGTTGGATCACATGGCCAAGCGAGTCATCCTGGAGACGAAGAAAACCATTCGCTCGATCGACAAAACCCTCGCCTTGGTGGCGGAGTCGGAAGCGCGCATGCAGGCGCTCGCCAGGACTTCCAAGAAAGGATAACGATGGGGCTCACCGAGCGCGTATGGGATGCTTTTGCCAACACCATCAAACTGAACGACAAAGTGGACCGACTCAGCACCACGGTAGCCAAACAGCAATCGCATATCGAAGACCTCAACGCGCGTGTGATTCGCCTCGAAGCCGCGCTGGAATTCGCACTCGGCGCCCAACGGTCCCGGCGCCTGCCTAAACCACCCCGCTAACCCTCATCCGGACCCAACTGGCTCACTTCATGCGCAGGCCTTCGCCAGGTCATAAGTCATGGTCAGTACGCTATCCGGATCGGTCACGGTGGTCACGTTGCCGGAGAGATCATAGAGGTAGCTCGTGACCTGTCTGCCCGGCAGGGTCTTGCTGAGTAATTGGTTTACGGCGTCCTAGGCGAAGCTGATGGTCTCGTTCTTGGGCGTGATTCTCGTGAGCAAATTGCCGTTCCCGTCATAGGTGTAGGTCGTCCGCCCGTCGTTCGTATCTCGTATCTCGACCAGGCGGTTTTTTGCATCATAGGTGAACGTGGTCGTCCGGTTCAGGGCGTCGGTGCTGGTCGCGACGTTGCCCGCCGCATCGTAGGTCAGCGTGGTCGTGCGGTTCAGCGGATCGGTCGTGGTCAGCAGTCGGCCCAGCGCGTCGTAGGTGAACGTGGTGGTCTGATTGAGGGCATCCTTGGTGGTGAGGAGCAGGCCCTGAGGGTTGTAGGTGAACGTGGTCACCTGGTTCAGCGCGTCGGTGATGGTGAGCGGGTTGCCCTTGGCATCATAGGCGATCTGCGTGAGATTGCCTTTGGGGTCTCGGATGCGTCCAAAGGATCGATCAAGCCACCTCTGGAAGTGATCTATTTGCTGAAGCCATTCCATAGACCAAAGCACGAGAAGGCAATGAACGCAAAGCCCAGCACAGGGGTAGGTGGCTGTCACTTCATCGATGGAAAGGTTGGGGAATGAGGGGCAGTTGATTTGCGTTTGCTTTTTGGTGGAATGGTAAATTGTCCACCGCTCCCTTCTTGGCACTGAAACGCCACCGTCTTTGATCTGCAGGCCCACTCAACAGTAACTCCAAACCTCCTTATCTCTTCTGCGAGAGTTGGGAACACCACGTTCAAATCGATTGCACCGCGAATCGTTTGACCTGGGTCCAATACGTGTGGAACATGCATATAGTCCGCCATAGGCCCAAACTTTGCCAACGGCGTGTGTGCCTTATCCAATCGGTATGCCTTGTTCACAAAAATCATTTCATTGGGAGGAATCCATGGAAGATCCAAATTTTGTACGGTCGCCTTTTGATCGGAGGTGTTTTTCAATTGAATTTCTATCGAATACCGTTCGCTCCCTTTCTTCGAGAGGAAGACGGACAGGCTCAAAGAACTAGGCTCCTGTGCATATATAGCCGCGGAGACTAACACATGGAAAACGCTGAGCAGACCAACGAAGGAAAGCCTCATAACTTCTTGAAAGCCTTCTTGATAGCGTCAATGCGGAAGTTTGAGAGAGATGGGGCCAGCAACTGTCTTAAAAATCAAGCGGGCTGACTGACCGATTCACGCCACGGGGTTCGGTTTTTTATCATGGCATTGAGAATCGTGAGCAGTTTCCGCATGCAGGCCGTGAGCGCCAGCTTCTTTGCTTTCCCGGCCTGACAGAGGCGCTGATAGAACGTGCGAATCACCGGGTTCCTTCGTGTGGCCACCAAGGCCGCCATGTAGAGGGCCGCTCGCACGTGGGCGCGGCCGCCCCCAATCGCGTGCCGCCCTTTGAGCGTCCCACTGTCACGTGGGAACGGCGCGACGCCCGCTAACGCGGCCACTTCTTTGCGCGTCAAGGTACTCAACTCAGGGAGGTTGGCGAAGAGCGTGGTGGTGAGGACTGGGCCCACACCCGGCACACTCCGCAACACCTCGTCTTTCTCGCGCCACACGGGACTCTCGCACATCGTCGCCGTGAGATCGGTATTGGTGGCGGCGAGTTCCTTCTCCAGCCAGGTGATGTGCGCCTGCACTCGTTGCTGGATGGGCCGGGCCGCCAGGCGCAGCCGATTCTTTTCGGCGGTGAGCATCTCGATCAGCTGCCGACGACGCGCCACAAGGGCCGCCAAGGCCTGGGTCTGTTCATCCGGTACGGGACGAACCGGAGGCCGAATGGCCTCGGCGAACCGCGCAAGGATCTGGGCATCAAGCCGATCGGTCTTGGCGAGCTGCCCGGTGGCCCGGGCAAAGTCCCGCACCTGCCGAGGATTGACCACGACGACCGGTAAGGCGGCGGCCGCGAGCGCTCCCGCCAGCGGCACTTCGAGGCCACCCGTCGCTTCGAGCACAATCAACGTGGGCTGCACCGCGTGAAGTCGCTCCACCGCCTCTGCAATTCCTCGTTCGTCATGCGAAATCTGGAAGGCGGTCCCGGGGTGGACCGCTACATCGACACAGGCTTGCGAGATATCCATGCCGACAAAGATGGCTGCGCTCATGGTGCACCTCCGTGTCGCCCGTCCTTGCACAATGCGGGCTCGAGGCCCTCTCAACTGTTCGGGTTGGTGACCGGAGGAACGGGACGACCCGAGCTGACCCACGGTCTTCCGACTTCCAGACCCGGATCTTTGCGATCTGTCCCGCTCCCGTCGTGCCATGATGCAAGACCTCCTTTACAGATACAAGGTCTTGCCATCGCACAGTCCCCTCGTGAACCACCCCGGTTACCCCGCATCACGCTGTGGCGCATTGTACCGATTGTGCCCGTGAACACACCAGGACACCAGCGGCGAGCGCTTAGAATGCGCAGAACCCAGCCGGCCACTGACTCACAGAGTCCGACGGGAATTGCGGCATGTGCGATCGCAAGACCTGATTCCCTTTGGGTTCGTACTCCATTGTATTCAACGCCCCAGCTCTACCACGGATCCACGTCTCTGCCAATACGGCTGAACGGCCGTGACCACTAAGGTCTTGACGCCCGCAACGATCCGCGCGATGGATCGGGCCGCTTCAGGCAAGCAGTGACATACCAGGAAAAGATCCTCCTAAATTTGTTAGAGTGCGCCGTCACCTTCAGCGAGGAGCACCGCCCACATGGATGCAGAGCCAGTCAATCAGGTCGTAGAACTTCAACTCACCTACCGATATATCAAAGACCATCCCTGGACCGTGCAGGCCATCAACGGATTTCTCTCCGCCTATTTCATGGAGAAACCCGGGTTTTCCGTCCAGCGACACTTCGACGATCTCGAATCGGGCATGCACGTGTGGCTCTGCGAGGTTCCGTCCAACATGAAAATCACCGTGCTCTTGCGACGCCTACAGGCGGACATTCCCCCTTGCCGCCACATTCAGCCGGCCACAGAGCCCTCGGCCAGAGCGCAATACGTCATCGACAGTCCCGAGTGAACGACTCTTGCGCCGCAGAGAGCCCCATGACTACACTCGCTCATACATGAACAAGGGAGGTTCGGCATGCGGGTGATTGTGATCGGAGGAACAGGCACCATCGGATCCGCCGTCGTGAAGCTACTCTCGACGCGGCACGATGTGGTGACGGTGGGACACAAGAGGGGAACGTATCAGATTGACCTGGCTTCGACGGACTCCATCGCCAGCCTCTTCAAAACCATCGGTACCTGCGACGCAGTCGTGAGCACCGCCGGGATCGCCAAGTTCGCGAGTCTGGACGACCTGACTTACGACGATTATTTCATCGGCCTGAAGAACAAACTGATGGGCCAGGCGAATCTCGTGCGGATCGGCAGACCGTTCGTGACCAACCATGGATCATTCACGCTCACCAGCGGCGTGCTCAGCCAGGAACCCATGAAAGGCAGCTGCGCAATCAGCATGGCCAATGCGGGACTGGAAGGGTTCGTCCGCGCCGCCGCCATCGACCTGCCGCGAAGCCTGCGCGTGAATGTCGTCAGCCCTCCCTGGGTGACGGAAACACTGATTGCCAGAGGCATGGACCCGTCGATCGGCCTGCCGGCTGAGACGGTCGCGCAATGTTATCTCGCCAGTGTGGAAGGCACGATGACGGGGCAGGTGATCGATCCGAGGAAACACGCGGGCAGGTAAACACGACTGCGGTTGTTATCGATCCGTGAGCTCGAACGTTCCCAGCGGATACGCCTGGCCATTGATCAACACCTCAACCGCGTGTCGCCCGGGATAATGCGTTCTTGTCGTCAATTGCGCGAGCGAGAGGCGTTTGCTGAACGGCACTACGCCGCGCGGAGCCAGATCGACCGCCTTCAACTTGAACACTTTTGGACCGGTCGCGCCGTGTGCCTTCACATAGTGGACGCGCAGATCCACCAGGAGCCGTTGCGCACGAACGGCGCGGCCGGCGATGTCGAAGGTCAATGTCACAGCGGAACCGATCGCGGGGCGACGCGGCGTGATGCGCACCCTCTCCAGCGAGACACGTGGCGCCTCCCCGAATCCCAATAGTCCGAGCGCGCCGGAATCACCTCGCTTCACCGCCGACCGCAACGCATGGCGGATGATCCACCGACGCTCTTCCGTCGCGTCCCGCATCCACCGCTTGGATGTCTCCACAAGCAAGGCCGGATGGTCCTTGCCGATGTCGTTTAGACTATTCGCCACACTTCGACGCACATAGAGCGACGGGTCATCTTTCAGTCGCTCCAGCAAGGCGAGCACGGGACGCGGATCGGCCTGAAAGGCGCGTAACCGGGAAGCCCAGGGCAGCCGGGGGCGCGTGCCTTCCGACACCAGGCGACGCACATCCTCGCTGGGGTCAGTCGTCCATTCAGCGAGGCGCGCCAGCGTCGCCGCCTGGTGCCGCTCCAGATACCGGCGAATGCTGAATTCGGCCGTGAAGCGCTGCGTCAGCACATATTGTGCACGCATGGAGGCTTCGAAGTGGTCGAGTCCGTAGTCGGCCACAAAAAACACGTGCGGAAGAAACAAAAAGCCACCCATCCCCTGGGCAACGGTTCGCTCCGGTTTCCGGTCGAGCGACGCCAACAGAATCTCGACCGCCTTCTCATAGTCGTCCGGCATGAAGCGGCGCAGTTCCTGCGCGATCTTCCGGCCACGCGGCATGAGTTCGAGCGCGTCATACCCGTCCAGCACCGACCGGACGAACGCCGGCTCGTCGAATCGAGGAAAGACGGCGGCAATCATCCTGGCGATGGTGCGCGGAACATCGGCCCCGAAACTATTCTTGAGCGGTTCAGCCATGAGATCTCACCCGCCGGCAAAGACCGGCCGGAAGCCGGCTTTCGTCAGAATGCGCGCCACGTCATTGCGCCTATCGCCTTGGATTTCGATCCGCCCTTCCTTCACCGTGCCCCCGACGCCGCAGGCCTTCTGCATTTCTTTCGCCAGTTGCTCTTTCTCCTCCTGACCGATACCGGCAAATCCCGTGACGACCGTCACCGTCTTGCCGCCGCGATGCGCGGTTTGCCGGATGATATCTACCCGGCCACGGTTCTTCGCTTGGCTTGAGGAAGCCATGGCGGGGCGTTCCGTCTTGTCTCGCGGTGGAGTCGGCGGCAGCTCCACATTCTTCAACGCCGCAAACGGACTCTTCCACGGGACCGGCTCACCGTCTGTGGGAATACGTTTCTTGTTCATGTCATCAGGCTCCAGAACTTGTCGTTCGTCTCTCGTTCGCAGAAAAGCGCCTATGGCGTATAGCTCATAGCAGGAGTCAGAAGCGAAGAGCGAATGGTTGATTGCTGAGAGCGAGGAGCCAGGGCCGCAGATCTCATCCTCCCGTCATCAGCCAGACGCTATAGGCTCATATTCCCCCACGCCATACGCCAGACGCTCTTGTCCACAACGAGATACGCTTCACGTTTTACGTTTCACCTTTCACGCTTCCTTCAGGGTCATCAATTCAATCTGCACGGCATTCGTCCCGTCGCCGATCAACAGCTGCCCGTCTTGAATGGTGCAATGCAGTTCCATGTTGCGCTGCGCAAGCTCGGCCAGAGCCCGGCTTCCCTCCAGCGAGAGGTTCATCACGGTGAGATTCTTCAACCGCTCAAGCGCAGCCAGATTCTCTTTCCACCATTGGTCCGCAGCACGACCGCCATAGCTGTAGACGCAGACCTGTTTGGCGCGACCGCAGGCCTGGCGGAGAGCCTTTTCATCCGGCAGGCCCACCTCGATCCACAACTCGATGAGACCGGTCAAATCCTTTTGCCAGAGCGCGGGCTCATCTTCAGTGCTGAGCCCGCGACCGAACGACAAGGCCTCATGTGCATGCATTGCAAAGGCCAGCAAACGCACCATCATCCGCTCGTCGGTTTCCGACGGATGCTGCGCAAGGGTCACTGTATGATCTTCGTAATAGTGGCGCTCCACATCGGCGATGTGGAGGAGGGCCTTGAAGATCGTCGCGTTCGGGGCCATGTGGACGGCGATGTCCTTCTGTGGAGCGTTCAGATTGAAGAAACCAGGTTATTGGACCGGTGGAAGCGGACAGTTCAAGGTCAGGGCAGTTCCGCGATATACATCCCCTCCACCCGCTCGCGCGCCCAAGGCGTCTTGCGGAGAAATGTGAGGCTCGATTTGACGCTCGGATTGTTGAGGAAACAACGTACCGGAAGACGACGCGCTAACTCAGGCCACCCGTGGCGTTCAACCAGGGTCGTCACAATGGTCTCCAGCGTCACACCGTGTAAAGGATCGCGGGGATGGGAAGTAGTCATAGGCGTATGTCAGACCATCTTAGAAGGTTCAGCAGCATTTCTATGCGGAGAGGGGTCCCTAATTTCAACTCGTCAAGTATCCAGGCATTCCTCTGCTTCGGCCTCAAAGTGAAATTGTGCCATTTTTAAGCTACTGTCAAATTCCAGACCTAACTCAGCCTCTCTCGCTGCCAGATGCATAAGATCCGTCAACACATCAACCAAGTTGCTTCTTGGATCATGAGGGTCACCAAACCGCATCGCATACATTGCAAGAACCTCCCTGCCGCGTTCTGCCCTTTCGCCATTAGTTGGCATGTACCCTCCACATTATTAAGAAAAGCCAATCTGGGAGAAAACACTTCCGCTCTCTCCAGCTATTCAAAGTGCGTATTACTGCTCCCTGAGGATGCTGAATTCTTGAAACAGATGGACCGGAAGCAGTACCCCGAGTTTCCATTCTATGGACATCGGTTTTTCTCCTTCTGCCTTCTCGATCATCACCGGACCACAAGCCCGATAGGGATCCCCTTTGCTTCGACGGACGAAGAGTTGGAATGACCAGCCATTTCCGGGGCTCTCAAGATAACGCCGACCGGCTGGCGTATCAGGCCCGGCTGAATTCTGGCTTTGCCAGTGAAATCGTTCACTGCTGATGGCGTAATCACGGTAGGCGATTCGATCGTGGAAACCCTCTGACTTGTCGAGAGTAACAAACAGCAGTTCCACCTTCCGGTTTTGCAGGGGAAGTACACCCGCTTGGAAGGGAATTCTCTTTTCTGCGGTCAGCCAACCGACTGCGGTTAGTATTTCACGAATGCCGTAGCTTGCGTGAAGGCACAACGGCACATCGGTTAGCCCCGGTACCGGGCGGAAGCGTAGAGTGCCTTTCGCCCGAAGAACCCCACCCAGTTCGCCAAGTTCAGCGTGGATTTCTGGCGCCTGTGAGAGTCTGGCGAGGAAGGCTTCGCCAGTACCTGCCTGGTGATGCTGGCCGTCGATCTGATATGCGAGCATTTGAAGTCGACAACGCTCGCGGTCACTGAGGGTATGATATTGCACGGTAGGTTCGCTGATGCGAACAACAAGGTCCGTTTGTTCGGGGTCATTGCAGTGCAACAGTTCCGAGAAGCGGCGGCCCAAATATTCGTCCTCTGGACCTTCAGGTGTGGTTATTAGCTCCGCGTCGCGCCGCAAGGCAGTCCAGCCACTACGGCCATGGCTGCGATAAATTTCATGGAGCTGTACTGTCTGCTCGCGCAGGAAATCCCCGAGATTGACAGCCGTCCGTCCACGGAGGGCAGCATAACTCTGAAGCTCCCCGCGAAGTCGTCGCCACGATTGGTTCATGGCGGTCCGCAGATTCCGAAGGATCTGCTCTTTAGTGAATTGTTGCAGCTGAATGAGGCAGCCAGGTGAAAGCGAACTAAATCCCTTCTCCACTGATTCACTCAACTGGCCGCGCGATAGTCCGGTAATCGCCGAAAGCAAACGGTCGAACCGAAACTCTTCGCGGTATCGGCCGACAAAGTCCAAGATAAGACAGCTTTGCTTGCCCTCATGAAGACGCAATCCACGTCCAATCTGCTGCTGAAAGAGCACGGGGCTTTGTGTGGGGCGAAGCAACAACAGTGTGTCAACCGAAGGCAGGTCTACGCCCTCGTTGTAGAGGTCGCACGTCACGAGTGCACAGAGTTCTCCACGCGCTAACCGTTCTGGCCCTTGGCGGCGGGCATCTGCATCGGTCGAGCCAACGATACAGAGCGAAGGCAGCCCGGCCTCGTTAAACTTGCGCGCCATGAATTCAGCATGTGCCACGCTCACGCAGAAGACAAGGGCCTTGCTCCGTCTGGGGTTGCCAGTCAGTCGCTGCCATTCGTTAACGATGAGTCTCGCACGGGTGTCATTCCCCGTCACGAGGTTATCAATGACTTCTCGCTCACCAGGTTTGTCCCAAGGCACTTCCGAAAAGTCGGTGTCATCGTCGCAGCCGTAATACTCGAACGGGCTGAGTAGTTGGAGGTCCAGCGCATGCCAGAGGCGTAACTCAACGGCAGGCGAACCATCGGGGCGATTGTCGAAGTAGGAAAAGATTGGTTTCCCATCTGAACGTTCCGGTGTGGCAGTTAGGCCGAGCATCACCTTGGGGAAAACCGCTTTCGCGAACATATCGAAACGGTCCGCCGCCAACCGGTGACATTCATCAACCACGACTGTGTTCCAATAATCGGGTCCGCATCTTGCGACCAGGTCGCGTGCACACACACTGTCGATGGTGGCGAATAGGTGGTCGTAGCTCTGCGGCTCAGAACCACCCCCCAACATCTCACCAAAGGAATGGTCACGCAGCACCTCGCGATAAGTTCGCCGAGCTTGCATCAGAATCTCTTGACGATGGGCGACGAATAACAACCGGGGACGTCCGCCCATAGCTTGGCATGCTGCACGGTAGTCAAACGCCGCAACTACTGTCTTGCCTGTGCCCGTCGCGGCAACAATGAGGTTGCGAAACCTACCATGCTCCCTCTCCAGCGTGAGTTGCTCCAGCATGTCCTTCTGATAGTCCTTGGGCTGAAGGTCGAAGAATGTAGTTGAGGCACAAATCTGGTCACCCGCCTCCCGCTTAAGGGCGCGCGAGAGTTCAGAGCGATGCTCCGGGTTTGCCGCATCGTATTGCTGGAATTCACCGTCGTTCCAAAGTGTCTCGAAGTGCGCCTTCGCGCGAGCAAATAGCCCAGCCTGCCCTTGCTCCGTGAATTTGACCGTCCACTCCAGTCCTCCGAGCAGCGCCGAGCCTGATAGATTGGCACTGCCGACATAGGCCGAGCCAAACCTCGTTTTGCGATGAAATATCCATGCTTTTGCGTGGAGACGTGTCCGTCTTCCATCGAGGGAAACCTTGATTTCGCAGCCTGGCAAGCGTGCGAAATAATCCAGCGCTTCCATCTCAGTCGCACCAGTGTATGTGGTCGTGAGGATTCGGAGTCGCGTTCGGGGCTGGCCCACAGCGCTCACGGCTGTAGCCGTCTGGAGAATGTCGAACAACTTTCGAACTCCCGCCACTGTGATGAAGCTCACCAAGATGTCCACTTGGTCGCAGCAAGCGATCTCACGGCGAAGCTCTGTCAGAAGGGATGGGTAACCTTTGCCCGCAGTAAACAGCCAAGGGATAGCGAGTCCGGTCGCTGGAGCTTCCGGTGCAGCTCCGATGCTATGAATGGCTCGGAGTATCTGAGGTGGCTCGACCAGCGGGTCCACACCTCCTGCGGCCTGCTGCCTAAGGTGAACCAGCAGTGCGTTCACGAGATCGAGCTGTCGTTTTGCCTTCTCTGCCCCCTGCCCGCCGAGTTCATCCAGCAACCGCGTCACTTGTCTGGCGAGAGCGTCCGCGATTCGCTCTGATACTTCTTCCAAAGGTAGTATTGAACAGGTGTGCCCAGACGAGTCTGGAAGGCCAGCAATTAACTGCGCCACCGATTCAGTAATTAGCTGGTCGTAGAGCCCATCGGGTAATTGCATTGCTGATAGCAGTCTTGCGGAACACTATGGATACGCCATGAGCTGATCAAAAATGTTTCTGCAAGAGATTTGATCGCGCTTCCTATTCAAAATGCCCATTGATCCATCGCCGGATGAATGAACGGTGGCATTCTATGTTTCCGGAGACGGCAGGTCCATGCTTTACCTGCCTAAATAAGGTCGCGAAACAAAACTTCGGCTATCCTGTTATAGTGCCCGCACGAAAGCCTGGCATTGGCTTAAACATGCCGACCATGTGCACACTTCCCGAATCCCCCATGCCGTGAATGATCTCCACAAACCAAGGAGGGTTGTCATGCAGAAATCATTGATCGTCGCCATCGCAGTCGCCGCCGGTCTCGGGGCAAGCTCGGTTTTGTCGTTTCTGCCATCAGCCCTCGCCGATGGCCTTGTAGCCGAAGGCAAAGAGGCGATGAAAGGCACGGGCAAGTCGCTGACGGAAGCCACAGGCAAACTCAAGACCGATGCGACCCAAACGAAAGAAGACGCCAAGAAGCTGGACATCGACAAGACCAAGCAGGGCGTGGGTCAGGTGAAAGAAGACGTCAAAGGGGTCAAGGAAGGCGCGAAAGGCGCGCTGACCAATCCACTGGGCAAATAACAGCCCATCTCTGACTTCCTTCCGACCTTCTCACTTCTACTCTTCCCAGGTCGGACAGCCTGGGTGGTCCCCAAACTGCGCGCGTCCAACGCTCTACCAACCCAAGGGGGGAGGGGTCGGGGCGGCTCTCACTGCGCGCATGGGACGAGCATATTCCGATCGCGCGCATTCCCCATTTTCTCAATTTCCAATTCTCCCTAGGAGCCTGTCCGACATTGCCCTCCAGAAATTTCTTGGCAAGCCCCTCCGAATCGTGTACCGGTACGAACACCGAGCCACACCAGAGGAGGCCCTGCGATGACGATGCGCACCTTTCGTTCCTATGACCCCGATGAGCTGTGGCTGTTGCCGCCGTCGCCGCGTGACTGGTTGCCGGAGGATCACTTGGCGTACTTCCTGGCCGATGTGGTGGAGGAACTGAACCTGCAGCCCATCCTCGCCACCTATGGCGGGGTGACGCGCGGCACGGCGCCGTATCATCCCCAGCTGCTGGTGAAGGTGCTGCTGTATGCGTACGCCGTCGGGATTCCGGCCTCGCGGCAGATTGCCCGGAAGCTGGAGGAGGATGTGGCGTTTCGCGTCCTGGCGGCGAATCAGCGGCCGGACTTCCGGACGCTCAGTGATTTTCGGATGCAGCATCTGCCGGCGCTGGCGGATCTGTTTGTCCAGGTGCTCCAGCTCTGCCAGCGGGCGGGCATGGTCAAGCTGGGCCACATTGCGCTGGATGGCACGAAGGTCAAGGCCAATGCGTCGAAGCACAAGGCGATGAGCTACGGACGGATGGTGACGGAAGAGGCGCGGCTGCAGGCGGAGGTGGCGGCCCTGCTCAAGCAGGCGGAGGCTGCCGATGCGCGGGATGATGCGGCGTATGGCCCGGACCGGCGGGGTGATGAACTGCCCGCCGAGCTGGCACGTCGGGAGCAGCGGCTGGAAACCATTCAGGCGGCCAAGGCGGTGTTGTAGCAGGAGGCCCAGGCCGAGGCCACCCTCAAGCAGGCGGCCCGCGCGGTTCGCGAGACAGAAGGACCGCGCCGGGGACGGCCCCCGCAGCCGCCCCGCTCGGTGCCTCATCCGAAGGCCCAGCGCAACTTCACCGATCCGGAGAGTCGGATCATGCCGGCGTCGGATGCCAAGGGGAGTGTCGTGCAAGGGTACAACTGCCAAGCGGCCGTCGATGCACAGGCGCAGATCATTGTCGCGGCCGACGTCACCGATGAAGCCAATGACAAACAACAAGCGCAACCAATGTTGACCCAGGTGCTGGCGAATACGGCGCAGGTCCCCCGGACCGTGAGTATGGATACGGGATATTTCAGCGAGGCGAATGTCGCGGCCCTCACGGCGCTGGGCTGTACACCGCTTATCCCGCCTGATCGCCAGCTTCACGGCCCGGTGGTGCCGGCCGCGCCCCGAGGCCGACTGCCAGCGGGTCTGTCGGTGGCTGACCGGATGCGCCGCACGCTCCGCACGACGCACGGTCGATGGCTCTATGCCCGGCGCAAAGCGATTATCGAGCCGGTCTTTGGCCAGATTAAGCAGGGCCGCGGCTATCGACAATTCTTGCTACGCGGGATGCGGCAGGTGCGCGGGGAATGGGCGCTGATCTGTACCACACACAATGTGCTCAAGCTCTGGACCGCCCTGCGCTGTCGATGCCGACGCCCCGGGGACGGGCTGCGGGCCCTGAGCGGCAGTCGGAAGGTGACCCGGAGAGGACGGCACTAGCGGGAGGGCTCTGTGCCGATCCAGGTGCCGCCGAACACAAACGGACTCACCGGTGAAGAACAGGCTTCTCTTCCATCAATGTCGGACAGGCTCCTAGACATGTAAAATGCGTTAGCGTGTCTAAGTCCTAGGCTTGAACAACAGATCGGCGTGGTGTTCAATGTTCACATTTAAGAGCTCGACCTGAAACCGGCATTGGTGCAGGGATCAAATTTCAAAGAATACCGCCTATGGGTCTGCGATCGTAGCCATCGTGATTGATCTTCACACCATGCCGCATAAGCCTAACGCCGCCTGATGCGGCGCGGACTGGTCATGCCGGCCCCGACCTTGCGCCGCAAGCCCGGCGGCCGCCGCTTCCGCCTGATGCGCAAGCGTCACGCCAAACGCCTGTCCAAGGATCTCAAGCCGACCATGCCGCGGAACCTCACCGCCGTCTCATATGTCATGAACCCGGACATCACGCTTGACCCCGTTCTGAAGCGCATGCACAATGTCGACAGGAGGAATGAGATCATGAGCATTACCTTCCCCCAAATCCCCGAATTCACGGGGCTCTACAAACCCAGCCGCGTGGAAACCCAGATCGTCGACCTGGAAATCGAAGGCACCGTTCCCCCTGTAATCCACGGCACATTCTTCCAGGTTTCGCCGGACTCTTACTATCCGCCGATGCTGGGCAAGGATATTTTCTTCAACGGCGATGGCCTCGTCTCTGCCTTCAAGTTCGAGAACGGCCATGTCAGCCTTCGCCGGCGCTATGTCCAGACCGCCCGACTGAAGGCGCAATGGCGCGAACGGCGCTCGCTCAACGGCGTTTACCGCAACGTCTACACCAATGACCCGCTCGCGGCCGCGAACAATACCACGTCCAACACCACTGTTTTGTATCACGGTGGCGTGTTGCTGGCGATGAAGGAGGATGCGCTGCCCACCGCGCTCGATCCGGAGACTCTCGAGACGCTCGGCGACTGGGATTTCAACGGGCAGATCAAATCGGCAACGTTCACTGCCCACCCCAAGGTTGATCCCAACAACGGCGATCTTCTCTGCTTCTCCTATGAGGCTAAGGGGGATGGCACGCCTGACATCGCCTATTTCGAGATCGACGCCACCGGCAAGCTGAAGAAGGAGATCTGGTTCAAAGGTCCCTACGCGGCAATGATCCACGATTTTGCCGTCACCGCCCGCCACGTCGTTTTTCCGCTTATCCCGCAGACCGTCGATATCGAGCGGATGAAAGCCGGGGGACAGCATTTCGAATGGCAGCCAGGCCTGCCCCAGCTCTTTGGCGTCCTGCCTCGCGACGGCAGTGCAGAGGATGTCATGTGGTTTGAGGGGCCGAAAGATGGCTTTCAAGGCCATACCCTTAACTCCTACGAGGAAGACGGTTTCCTGCAGGTCGACATGCCGGTGACGACCGGCAACGTCTTCTACTTCTTCCCGCAGGCGGACGGCTCAGTGCCTCTCCCCGAAACGCTCAGCTCGCAACTGATGCGCTGGTCGTTCAACCTCAACGGCCCGGGGGATCCCGGCGTGGGCGAACAAGTTCTTCAGCCACGTCCCATCACATCCTTCCCGTGTGAATTCCCGCGTTGCGACGAGCGTTTCACTGGCAAGCCTTATGAGCACGGCTTCGTTCTGGCCTCCGATCCCACGCTGCCATTCGACGAAAGCCTGGGAGAACGGCCGTTCCAGTTCTTCAACCAGCTTGCCCATGTCAACGTGAGGACGGGGAAGACTGACGCCTGGTATCCGGGCAACGCCCAATGCTTCCAAGAGCCGATCTTCGTGCCGCGTTCGGATGATGCTCCCGAAGGTGATGGATATGTCATCGCGCTTCTCAACCATCTCAACGGCGACAACACGGAACTTGTCGTGCTGGATTCGCTGAAGATGTCCGCGGGTCCGGTGGCAAGGATCAAGATCCCGTTCCGCCTACGCATGTCGCTGCACGGAAACTGGACGCCCGCGAGCGCGCTTGCGACTGCAGGCAAGCCGGCCTGATCCGCAAACCTACCGTTCGCGACATGCCTATTTCGGCAAGGATCAGTGGGGGCCCTACGCTCCTGGACTCAAGGCGCTTGAGGATGCGACGACAATCCTCGGATGGAGGCTGCTTGCTTTCGAGAACGGCAGATTTAAGGGGTTTCCCGCGCAGAACGTCATCGCCGATAAGGGAACGACAGCAAAAAGATCGTCGAAACCGTCGAGCAATCCGGCGCAAAAGCCGTAATCCCGCCGCGCTCCTGCGTCAAGAACCCGCGCGAATGTGAGATCGTCCAGCAGCTCTTGGTTCACCCCAAGGGCTGTTGGCGGTTCGTTTTGTTACGAGTGGATCCTGAATGAGGAGGTCATCCATGCCCATGTTTATGCAATCTTTTACCGCCCAGACTTATGCCTTGATGCGCATCGTCACCGGATTCCTATTGCTCTGGCACGGCACCCAGAAGTTGTTCGGGTTCCCTGGAACGCCACACCCCGTTCCTCCCTTTGTCGCATACATTGCCGGTCCGATCGAATTGATCGGCGGCACGCTCGTGATGATCGGCCTTTTTGCCGGGTGGGCGGCGTTTTTCTGTAGCGGTCTGATGGCCGCCGCCTATTGGATGGCGCATGGTACACAGGCGCTGTTGCCCATTCAGAATATGGGCGAACTCGCGGTTCTCTATTGCTTCACGTTCCTATACATCTCGTCGCAAGGGTCCGGCATCTGGAGCGTGGATGCGGCGCGTGGCGAAACCGCCGGCTTTTCGAGAACGCCATCACCAATGGCGCATTGAAAGGGGGGCATGATATCCATGTGCCGAGAGAGATTCTATAGCGAGTGAAAGATTGTTCTCAGCAATGTAGTTGTCGGCAGCACTCATGAACTGAAGGAGAGGAGGATTCATGGCGAAGTCAGACAACGAAACAGGCACTGGTTCCACGATGGGCAGCGGCGCCCCGGCGCCGAGCGACCGCAACTCGCTGACGATCGGTCCCGATGGCCCCATCATGCTTCACGACGTGCATTTTCTGGAACAGATGGCGCACTTCAATCGTGAGAAGGTTCCCGAGCGCCAACCCCACGCCAAGGGTGCGGGCGCATTCGGTGTCTTCAAGGCGACCGAGGACGTCTCCGCTTACACGAAAGCTGCCTTATTGAACACCTATCTGTTCGACGGCCATATGGCCTACCACCACAGCGGCAACGCACCGGTCTATGCCACCAACAGCGGCGGGCGAAGCTGGTCGATCAAGTCTCGGGCAGCCTGCTCGGCGGCGTCCGCGGCGAGGTGCTCGAACGGGCCTTCCAATACTGGAAGAACATCGACGCCGATATCGGGAAGCGGGTCGAGGCGAGGGTGCAGGCGGGCGGTGCGCCGAGACCCGCCAAAGGCATAGGCAAGGGCTGAGACCGCCTCTGCCCGCGCCACGCCGTCGGCCCTGAAGCTGCGCGTCCATGTGAGCAGACGAATGCTGTTGTCCTCGATCAAGCTCGACGAATCTTGTTCTTGCAGCATCATCGGGCGGACAGTGCTCGGCGGAGGTGCGGCGGAGATCGACCCTGGGATGCCCGATAAGCAGGCAACCATTCGGCGGCGGTCGTGATGACGGTCGGCGGAAAGGAGCAGGAATGGCAAACACATCAAAGATGCAGACCCGAGAGATCAAGGCGGCCGTGGTCCGCAAGAAAGGCGGGCCGTTCCAGATCGAAAGCCTGCTGTTGGAGGAGCCGCGCCCCGACGAGGTCTTGATTCGAATCGTCGCCACCGGCAGGTGCCACACCGATATGGTCGCGCGCGACCAGCTCTATACCGTGCCGCTGCCGGTCGTGCTGGGCCACGAAGGAGCCGGCGTCGTCGAATGAATCGGCGGCGCGGTCGAGAAGCTCGCGCAGATTACCGGAGGGGGCGCCGACTTTTCACTGGAATCGAGCGGCAGGCCCGCCGTGCTGCGCCAGGCCATCGATGCCTTGGCGATTAAAGGCGTGTGCGGCATTGTCGGGGCCCCGGCTTTGGGCACAGAAGCCAGCTTCGATGTGAACGGGGTCATGACCACCGGCAAGCGGATCATCGGCATTATCGAAGGTGACAGCGTGCCGGACATCTTCATTCCGAGCCTTGTCGAACTCTACACACAAGGACGGTTCCCATTCGACAAGCTGGTGAAATTTTACAGCCTTGATCAGATCAATCAGGCGGCGGAGGACAGCGAGAAGGGCATCACGATCAAGCCGATTGTCCGTTTCGGGTCATGACCACCGGCGCCGTTGAGCCACGTTGTTTCACAGGAGGTCGAATCACATGAGTGCTCCCACACGTGCGCGTTACAGCGGGTACGATAAGCTGTACATCAATGGCCAATGGGTAACGGGCCGATCTTCTCACGTGGTACGGGTGACCGACCCCTATGATGACAGTCTGCTCGCGGAGATCCCCGGTGCCAGCTTAGACGATGTGAACCAGGCGTTTGAATCCGCCAAGAAGGCCCAAACCGGATGGGCCGCCGCTTCTCCGGGCGAGCGAGCCCGGGTCCTCCGCCGCGCCTACGATATCGTTAAAGCGAGGAAAGATGAAATCGTCGATTGGTCGATTCGCGAATCGGGGAGCGTCCGCATCAAGGCTGAAATCGAATGGCAAGCGGTCGTCGATATCATGGAGCAGGCCGCAGCGGCGCCCTACCGTGTGATCGGCCACATCATGCCCTGCAACATTCCCGGCAAGGAATGCCGGGTGTATAAAAAACCGTTGGGTGTGATCGCCGTGATCAGCCCATGGGATTTCGCCATGCATCTCTCGAACCGCTCGGTCGCGCCGGCCCTGGCGGTCGGCAACGCGGTGGTGCTCAAACCTTCGAGCGATACCCCGGTGACCGGCGCGTTGATGCTCGCGAAGATTTATGAAGAAGCCGGGCTGCCCGCGGGGTTGTTCAACGTGGTCGTCGGCTCCGGTTCGAAGATCGGCAACCCATTTGCTCTGCATCCGATTCCTCGCCTCAATTCGTTCACCGGCTCAACCCCTGTCGGTATCGGCATCGGCATCAACAGCATGAAGAGCCCGATCATCAAGAAGATCGCACTTGAACTCGGAGGGAATGGCCCTCTTGTCATCCTGGATGATGCCGACATGGACATAGCGGTCAATGCCGCCGTCTTCGGCAAATTCATCAATCAAGGGCAGATCTGCATGATTGCCAACCGCATCATCGTTCATGAATCGATTCATGAGGAGTTCGTGAACAGGTTTGTGAATCGCGTCAAGAAACTCAAGGTGGGCGATCCCAAGGAGCCGGACACAGTCATCGGACCAATCATCAACAAGCAGCAATGTCAGGGAATCATGGCGCACATCGAATCGGCCCGCAAGGAGGGCGCGAAGGAAATGGCAGGCGGGGAGCCAACGGGATTGGTGATTCCGCCGCATGTGTTTACCGGCGTGACGATGAATATGACCATCGCGCGAGAGGAAATCTTCGGTCCAGTCGCGCCGATCATCAAGGTGAGGAATGAAGCTGAAGCCTTGCGGGTCGCCAATGACACCGATGCCGGACTGACCGGCGCCGTCATTACGAAGGATGAAAATCGCGGATTGGCCTTTGCGCTCAAAATGGAAGTCGGCATGGCCCATATCAACGATCAACCAGTCAATGATCTTGCGAACAATCCATTCGGTGGCGAGAAGAACAGCGGGCTCGGACGCTTCGGCGGCGACTGGATTATCGAGGAGTTCACGACTGCGCAGTGGGTGACGGTGCAGCATACGCCGAGGCAGTATCCGTTCTGACAGAAGGCGATGCCGTGAATGAAAAGGCCAAGATGTTGGCCAGAGGCCGCTGTTTGCGTGCGACTACGGGTACAACATCCGTCTAGGCATCAACGGGTTCGTCAACTTCAGCTGTGTGTTCCTGGATTGCACGCCGATTGAGATCGGAGATTACGTCCAGATGGGGCCGGCCGTCCAGCTCTACACGACGACCCATCCGCTCGAAGTGGGAGCCCGAGTTGTTGAGTGTAGGCGTTTCAGTTTGAAATGATTCGGAGGACGACATGAAAATCGCGCTTATTGGGGCCACGGGATTCGTCGGATCGGCACTCCTCAAAGAGGCTCTGGACCGCGGGCATGAAGTCACGGCCATCGTGCGGCATCCGGAGAAGCTGCCTGCACATGCCAAGCTTCATCCTCACAAAGTGGATATCGACAATGTCGATGAATTGTCGCCTGTGCTGGCTGGTCAGGATGCCGTCATCAGCGCCTTCAGTCCCGATAAATCCGATCCTGAGATTCGGGAAAAACATGTGCAAGGCATCCGGACAGCGATGGCCGCTATGAAGCGGGCCGGTGTGAAGCGGTTGCTCGTGGTGGGCGGAGCGGGGAGCCTCGAAGTCAAACCCGGTGTTCGGGTGATCGATACGCCCGATTTTCCCGAGCAGTTGAAGGGCACGGCTCGCGCCACGGCAGATGTTCTGCAGTTGTTACGACATGAACATGACCTCGAATGGACCTGCTTGAGCCCCTCCGCGATGTTACAACCAGGAACGCGGGCCGGGAAGTTCCGCCTGGGAACGGATCAGTTACTCACGAATGCGCGTGGTGAGAGTTCAATCTCGCTCGAAGACTATGCGGTAGCCATGATGGATGAAGTGGAACGACCGGCACACATCCGACAACGCTTCACCGTTGGATATTAAGGAGCGGATCGGTAAGTCACCGCAGAGCAGCGACTCCGCTCTCGTGCGCCCCTGCCCAAGGACTTCTCCGGACCGGACGCGACCTGAACGGTCGTCCGGACAAGAAGCACCTTGATCTCGGCCGCCGCCGCGATGACAATGTCCTGAGGTAAGGCAGCTTCTCTCCAAGAGAAACGTCCATGAAGCAGACGCGCGACGCATCCGCCGACCGCCTCTCTCCTAACCGCCGCAAGGTCCTCGTGATCCCGGCCTGTGCAGGCTCAAACGGTACGGCGGAAGACATGGCGCCGCTATGTCGATGATGTCGTGGCCGCGCTCCACCGGGCGCTTCAAGCCGACTATGTGGTGCTCGGCGGCGGCAACGCGAAACGGCTCATGACGCTGCCTGAATGAGCGCATTGGGCCACAACAACCACGCGTGTACCGGCGGCTTTCGCCTGTGGGAAGAAGCCTGGAAGGACGAGCGCCCTTCCTGCGTGGTGCGGTATTCGAGGTGACGGCATGAACCCTACGAGAATCGTCATCATCGGCGGGGGCTTCGCCGGCGTGAAGTGCGCAAGGACTCTGCGCAAGAAATTGTCGACGAACACCTGCGAGATCGTGCTGTTCAGCCGGGAGAACAACATGATCTTCTACCCATTGCTGGCGGAAGTGGCGGGTGCGGCGATCAATCCGAGTGCGGTCACGGCGCCGTTACGTCAGATGCTGCCCGGAGTCCGCTGTCGAACCCAAGAAGTCCGGCGCATCGACCTGGCCACGTCAGAGGTGGAATACGAACGATACGATGGTCGTCCGAGTCGTATGACGTTTGATCATGCGGTGCTGGCTTGCGGGACTGCCGTCAATCTGAGTGTGGTCCCCGGCATGGCCGACCATGCATTCCCACTGAAGTCCGAGGGCGATGCCATGGTCTTACGATTTCACGTGATGGCACAACTTGAAAAAGCCGAAGTCTGTGACGACCCGGACCGGCGACGGTGGTATCTCTCGTTCGTCGTGGTCGGCGGCGGCTTTACCGGAGTAGAGACGGCCGGCGAGATCAATGATTTGATCAAAGCCGGCATGCGGTTTTACAGCAACTTCACCGCCGGTGACGTGACGGTCACGTTGGTGCACAGCCACGATCAGATTCTGCCGGAAGTGAGCCCGACACTCCGGGAGTTTGCCCGAACGAAGATGGAGCAGGCCGGTATCAAGATGATTCTCAACGCGCGCGCGACGATGGCCACTGCCGAGGGCGTCGAACTGCACGATGGTCGAATGCTCCGCGGCGCCACGGTCGTTTGCACGATCGGCACCACGTCGCCGCTTCTAGTGGACCGGCTCGATGTGTCCAAGGAGCGCGGACGACTGCTGACCGAGCCGGATCTGCGCGTGCGCGGGACGTCGAACCTATGGGCGATCGGCGACTGCGCACATCATCTGTCCGGTTTAGGGTGCGTCTTCAAGGAGGGCCACCATGACACGGGTGACCGTACTCCAGGAGGTGCGACAGATGCGCTTTGAAGAACTGTACGAGCGGCGACAACGGCGGGAACTCACGATGGCGGAGGCGTCGGAGATGCTGGGCAGCACAGAGCGGAATTTATCTGAAGATCGGCGGCGCAAACACGCTCTATGTCAACAGTGCGCACACCAAACGGCTGCAAGCGCTGCCGAGATATGATCCGCAACGTATGCAGGCGTTGTACGATGCCCATGAAAGAGGAATCGAGATCCTGAGGCGCTTTTCCGATGTGCGCTGGACCTATGTCACACCGGCGTACAAGTTTGCCCCGTTTGGGATATACACAGGCAAGTACTATGTCATGGGAGACGAATTTACGCCGGGCAAGGACGACAATCGGAATGACTACATCAGCTACGCTGACTATGCCAAGGGCATGATCGACATCATCGAACGGCATCAGTACATCCGGGAGCGCCGCATGGCTTTATTCCCTCGCAGGTCGAGCGGTTGCGTGTGGAGACGCATAATGCCTTCGTCGCAGGAAACTTGGTGCCTGTCACGTCCCAAGTGTCCGGCATTATCACGAATGTGCTGGCAGAGGAAACCCAATTCGTCAACAAAGGCGAACTCGTCATGACGCTGGATGCCAATGAGGCTGCAGCCACGCTCGGTCAAGCGCGTGGCAACCTTGGCGAAACTGTAAGACGGATCGCCGCACTGTATGTGCACAGACGGCAGTTTGCGGAGAAACTGGCGGCTCGGCAAGCGCGATTGGATGTCATTCGTCATGACATGGCGCGGTATCGCTATGTCTCTCCCCACGGTGCAGTTCCAAAACAGGTAGTTCAAAATGCCGAGGATCACATGAGGGCGTTGGAGGCAGATGTCCGTGAAACACAGGCGGAGTTGGAAGCACTCGATGTACAGATCGGGAGAACGACCGTCACAGAGCATCCAGCCGTGCAGCTAGCCAAATACCAATTCGTTGAAGCTCAGCTCCGCTACGGCCAGCAACAGATTCACTCCCCGGTTGCGGGTTATGTCGCCAAACGGAAGGGACAAGTTGGTGACCGCGTTGCACCCGGCGTGACCCTGATGACCATCGTGCCGCTGGACCATCTGTGGGTGGAGGCCAATTTGCGTGAGACCGAGCTAGCTCATGTTCGACCTGGTCAACCGGCGCTGGTGTCCGTCGATATGTACGGCAAACGATATCGTTATCACGGCACCGTCGAAGGATTGGTGCCTGGCTCAGGCAGTGTGTTTGCGACGCTCCCCCCAGATAATGCCACTGGGAACTTTATCCACATCGTCCAGCGGGTACCGGTTCGGATTGCACTACCTAAGGAAGAGCTGATGGAAAACCCTATTCGGCCAGGGCTGTCGACGGTCACGCAAATCGATATCAGCGAACCCGGCCAATCGGTGTGGACATCCCGCACCAACACATCGACCGCGGAATATCACACCGATTTTTTTGAAGAAGAACTGCAAGAGGCCGATGCCATCGCCCGTGAGACCGTCAACGAAAATTTGCCATTGGAGCCGAGTGAACCACACAACCTGCAACCACTTGTCCAACTCGAGCGCGGTCACGACTTGGATCGACGAGACGGGAGAGCAGACGGATCAGGAACTATTGCTCCGGGTGATCGCAGCCCTGAGCCATTACGGGAACAGCACGACTTTACACCCCAATCACATGTACCACCCAGGAGCCCCGATCTTGGGCTGCCGAGTTCCCCGCTTTCACCATCGACTGCCGGCCCCGGCTCGGGCCTTCTAGGAACTGAGGCCGGGCGTATTCCGCCGCCTGCACCGTCGGGAAACATGGAAAGATCGCGAGATAGATTGAGACGCTAAACATCGGGCGTCAGGAAGCAAACAAAGCTATCCGGCTTGCAAAGAGGGAGCACTGAAAATGCTTAAGCAAATTGGCCAATTCATCGGGCTCTTCGGACAATGTCCAGGGTACCGACAAATTTCTCTTCGCAGCGTACTGACTGGAGCAGGCATTCTGACCTGCCTGTCCATGGGAATGGGGTGTACCACACAAACGCAGATTGCCTCTGGGCATCCCGCTATGAATGTTGACCATGCGCGAGACCTTGCCTTTCGGTATCGAGAAGAAGCCTTAGTCTTGAGCAAACTGGCTGACGGCCTTGAGCTCGAAGCGAACAGCGTTTCGACACAATCTCAGCACCTCGGATCCGTTACAGCGGCCGACCCTCGTATTCATAACCTTCGTAAGCAGGCAGAAGCAGCATTTGAGCGGGCTCGTGAATACAGAGCGGAAGTCCCTCACAATCAAGTCTACTAAATGACGTGGAAGGTCTTTGGCGAATACCTGGAAGAGTGTGGTGCTCCGTATCGCACCGCCACCCCATCGGGGAGAGAACCACCCGTCAGATCCCAGCTAGACCGTGTTGAGGTCTGCCCCCCGCCCTCCTCATGATTCAAGTCCTGCTAGGCGTGGTGTTGCCTGTGAGCAGCAACAAGAAGGTTGGAAGTACAATTACCACCAGCGGCACTTGAACCAGAAGACCAGAGATAATGGCGATCGCGAGCGGCTTCTGCATGGCCGATCCCTCGCCAATGGCCAAGGCTAACGGCAGCAGGGCAAGAATGGCGGCTAACGTCGTCATCGTAATGGGGCGGAGTCGGTTTAATCCTGCCTGGATTAGTCGGCCTCGTAGGTCTACAGACCTTGGCAAATCCTGATATTCGCAGTAATAAAAAATGCCCACCTCTGTGACGATCCCGAGGACCATAGTGAGTCCCATCAGCGAGGTGACATTGAGTTCCGTGCCGGTCCACCAAAGGCCGATGAACACCGCAGGGATAGTGAGGAGCGTCGTCAGGAGCATCAAGGCTGCGACTCGTAGGCTCTCATACAAGAAGAGCAGCACGACAAAAACGAGCACGGCGGCTGCAATGAACACCCCTAGCAATCCCCGAAACGCCGTCTGCTGTTCCTGATACAGGCCGCCAAGGTGATAATACACGCCCTTCGGCAGGAAGCCAGGCCGGTCCAATCGTTCGGTCATCTCCACGATCGTGCTCCCGAGATCTCGACCGCTAATGCGAGCCGTGACCGGGACCATGGTCTTGAGATCTTCCCGCTTAATTTGCGGTTGGCCCGTCATGACCTCCATGGTCGCCACACGCTTTAGGGGAAAGAGATGTCCGTCTGGTGCCCGCAGTCGTAACATCCCAAGGTCACGCGCGGTCGCTCGGGTCCTTTCGTGAACCCAGACACGGACTCCGGTCATTTTGACGCCCTCCTGCACGTGTGTCGTGACGGCGCCGGTCACATAATCCGTCAACATGAGGGTGACGGCGTCCGGCAAGAGTCCCTCCAAGGCGGCTTTCTCCCGATCCACACGAATCTCCAATGCGTCACCGGCGACCACCAGGCCGTTCTTGACCTCCACAATCCCGCGGACCGTGCCAATCGTGTCTGCCACCTGCCCGGCCACTTCCCTGAGTAGGGGGCCGTCATCCGAAAACAATTTCACTTCGATCGGCTCTGGGACTGCGGTGAGATCCCCAATGAGATCCTCCATGAGCTGCGCCATTTCGATTTGGAGACCCGGGATGTGATGTTCGATCCGCTGTCGGACCTCATCCATCACGGCATGAATGGGCCGACGAGGCAGCGGCATGAGGCGCACGAACAGATCGCCATTATTCGCCTCCGTCAGCCCACCGCTCAACCGGAGACCGGTCCGGCGGGAATAGGTCTGCACCTCGGGCGTGGCGCGGAGGATCGTCTCGAGTTGACGCACGAGGCGATCCGTCTCGCTGATCGACGTCCCAGGCGGCGCCAAATAGTCCAGCACAAAGCCGCCTTCATCCATGACGGGCATAAACCCAGATCCGATCTGGCGATACCCCACCCATCCGAGGACCAATAACGGGACCAGCACGACGGCCATAAGCCAGGGGGCGCGCAGCACGCGCGTCATCAACGAGGTGTACCCGGTGTGCACGCGCGCGGTCCATGTCCCACCCCTGTGCGGCTCAGCATCGTGCTCCCGTAAGACGTGTAACGCGAGTAACGGGACGGCAAGCCAGGCGATGAGAAAGGAAATCACGAGGCTGGCGGCCATCGTGAGCGACAAGGCTTTGAAAAAGGCCCCGGTGACGCCCGATAAAAACGCCAGCGGAACAAAGATAATAATCGTCGTGGCGGAGGAGCCGACGAGCGGCCGCGTGAATTCTTGCGCGGCCGCGAGCACGCGGTCCCGCCAGGGTCCGATCCCGCCTTGCAGCCGGCGGATGACATGCTCAATCATCACAATGGCATCATCGATTACGAGACCGACGGCGGCGGCCATGCCGCCCAGCGTCATGATGTTGAAGCTCATATTGAGCACAAAGAGCAGCAGAATCGTGACCGCCAGCACCGTGGGGACCGTGACGGCGGCAATGAGTGTGACTTTCACATTTCTGAGAAATAACAGAATGACCAATGACGCCAATATGATGCCCATAATGACCGCATCACGCACGCTGGAGGCGGAGGCGAGGATTAATTGACTCTGGTCGTACCAATTGACGACCCGCACGCCGACGGGGAGCTGTTTTTGAAGATCGGTTAACGCGTGCGCCACGTCACCCGCGATCGTGACCGTGTTCCCACCGGGCTGCTGGTAGACCTGAAATAAGACGGCATCCTGGCCATCCGCCGTAACACGCGTCCATTGCGGCACCGTGCCGAGTGTGATGGTGGCAATATCCTCGAGAAGGATCATTCCATCGGGCCCGGAACGGACGATCGTCTGCTCGAGTTGGGCCAGATCGTGGAATTGGGTGTTGAGCATCACCAGATAGAGCTTGAAATGGTCTTCCAACCGTCCAACGGCCGTCACCACATTGGTCGCGGACAGGGTCCTGGCGAGGTCATTGAGCGTCAATCCGAAGGAGTCCAGCTTGACCGGATCGACCATCACCTGATATTCCGCGGCAGCGCCTCCGAGAACGCCGATGCGAGCCACCCCGGCAATGGTAGAGAGCACTGGTCGCACCTGGTAAAAGGCCAGGTCATGGAGCTCGGTCAAGGAATGGTGATCGGAAATCAGGCTATAGCCCAGAATCGGAAACACGGTCGGATCCATTCTCCGGACGTCAATAACCGTATTTGGTGGAAGCGATCCCCGGACCTGATTGATGCCTGATTCAATCTGCAACATGGCCGAGACCATGTCCTCACCCCAGCCGAACGTGATAGAGATCTCGGCGCTGCCACGACTCGTGGTCGAACGGACATGGCGCACACCTGGCACGGCCCGAACGGCCTCTTCGACGAGGCGCGTCACCTCAATGGCCATGCGATCCACAGGGCGATTGCCTGCCTCAATCCCGACTTGGATCCGGGGAAAGGTCACATGCGGAAAGAGGCTGACCGGCAGGTTGAGACTTGAGGCCAGGCCCGCGAGCCCGAAGGCCAGTACGAGAAACAGGATAGACCGACGGTGAGCCTGGATCCAATGCGCCAGGTTCATCGAGGCACGTCCACGTCAACCGCCATGCCATCGTGCAATTGATTCTGTCCCACGATGACGATCCGCTGTCCCTCGTGCAGGTCACTACCGCGCACCTCGATCTGCTCCCGATTCTCCAGCCCCGCCTGGAAGACATGGCGTGTGGCGTGTCCGTCCTCCACGCTATACAACACCAAGTGCCCCTCCTGTTGGAGGACGGCACTTCGCGGGACCACGAGGCCTTCCTGGGAGGCGATAATGATCTCGCCGCGCACATATTCATTTAAAAGCAGGCGGTCCTGTGGTCCTGGCGCCGCGAGGACCTCCACGAGTCGGGTGGCGAGATTGACCTGTTGCGTCACCACCCGGATTTCTCCTTCCATAGGCTCACTGCCGGTCCCATGGACCGGAAACAGCCGAACGCGCTGCCCCTTCTGAAACAATCGCCGATCTTCCTCCTCCACGCCAAACCGGACCAGGATATGTTGATCGTCGATCATCTCCACCAATGAACCGCCAGGGGGAACAATTTGTCCTTGGCGGACGTGCACCAAACTGATGACCCCTCCGGTCGCGGCCCGAAGGATTTGCTCGCGCCCCGCCCCTCGCTTCTCCAAGCTGTTCGCCCGGAGCGTTGCCGCGTGCAGGTGCTGCTCAGCCTGGAGGAGATCCTGCCTCGTGGCTAGATTCATCTTCAGACGTTGCTGCATCAGCGTGAATTGGTCTTTCGCTGTCTGTTGTTCCTCCCGAGCGCCGTCCAGGAGCAGCTTCGTTTCATGGCTGGGTTCGACTTCCACGAGGGGCGTGCCGAGTTCCACCACGCGTCCGGTCGTCACCAAGACCTTCCGGACCTGGCATTCATAGGGTACGCTGAACGTCTGTGACTCATCGGGTGCGGGTAAGGTGGACCCGTACACGGTCAAGGTTTCTTCGATCACACGGCGGTCGAGATCCATGACGGTCACCTTGGCATGAGGCTCATGTGACTCAGCCGTCGAGCCCTCCTGGGCCACGGTGACACCGTGTTGTTGGGAGGTGGCAAACAATGCCGGCCAATAACTGAGCCCGACGCCAATCAGCACGACTCCCACCACAATCACCGTCATGTATTTTCCCTGACGCGGTGTCATGGGAGTGTTTTCCCCTGCATGGGCACTGGCGAAGGAGAGAGCTCGATGTCCTGAATCCGATAATAGCCCGTCTCCAACTCCAAGGCGATGAGCATGTCAATGAGTTGTTGTTGGAACGTCAGAATTTGGATTTGCTGGGCCGTCAGGTTGATGAGCGCCGTGTAATAGAGCACGACGGTGGCTTGCCCTTGACGGAGGGCCTCTCGCAGCGTCACGACCAACTTTTTGAGGATCGGTTTGCCGGCCTGCGCCATGGCCACCTGATCATTGAGCCAGTGGATTGTGACGAGCAGTCTGGCGATGTCATTACGTGTTTGAAAGACGCGGTTGGTGTACTCGTCCAACAGTTTTTGCCGCGTCGCCCGCTCGATGGCAATGTTCCCCTGATTGCGGTTGAAGATCGGGAGATCGGCTGAAATTTGAGGCCCCGGCCGGTAAAAATTCCCTAGATCGCGCACATCATACAGGCCCACCGCGACATTGGAGAACTGGCTGAGAATCGCCGCGCGCACGGTGGCTTCCTGGCTGCTATACCCTTGGCGGAGGGCCACCAAGTCGAGACGCCGGTCTTCCAGACCATTCAGAAACCACTCCAAGGTGGGCGGCACCAGCCGAGCCGGGAGCGCAATCGAGCGATCGAGCGGGAGGGCACTGTCGGGAGGTAAGCCTACGAGTCGATTGAACGCGACCTGTTGCTGGCTCACCTGCTTCTCCAGTTCGAGCCGATTCGTTCGAGCATTGATATGGGCCGTCTCGGCCGCAGACAGCTCCAAACCTGTGAGAATGCCGCGTTGCAGCGCCTGCCGCATTTGCGTGACGTTCTCCGTCAGGAATTCCGAGAGCTCAGTCGCCAGCAGCGCTTGATTCCGAAGCGTCACCAATCGATAGGCCGCTAATTTTGCCGCCTGGGCCACTTGCCACTCCTGCCATGCGACATCCAGATCGACCGCCTGGGCCCGCGCTTCGGCAGCCTCGACCCGCGCGCCACGATTGATGAGCGTCTGCAAGTCCCACATCAAGCTTCCCCCGAATTCCGTGACCGTCCCTAGAGGAATCGGGCCAGCCGGGATACCCGACAGAAGCCCCGAAGGGCTCTGGCCGCTGATCGGGATCGAAAGAAAGTAGGTGAGGCGCGGATTCGGCAAGATGCCGGCTTGGAGGACTTGTCCTGCCGCAATCGCGCGTTGATCGCGCACGGCTCGCAACCCAGGATTGGCGAGGACGGCCAGCACCGCAGCTTCGTCCGGCGACAGACCATCTCGGTCATCAAAATCGAGGGGCTTGAGAATGGGGTGGTGAATCTCTTGTGCGGCAATGCGGATCCGAGTCATGCTGGGCGTCTCTCCGGCGGCATCGGAGGACAGCGGCAGGGGGTGATAGCCGGTGCACGCCGGCAAGATCGTTCCGAGCGCGACACCAAGAATGATAGGGACGACTGATATCTGCATGGTCCTTCAACCCTACCGCACCCAGTTAACCCCAGAGTGATCCGGACATTACCGTTTGGTCATGTAGAGCTCACGGCTTGCTTGGCACAGAAAGACGAAGGAGAATGCGAGGTGCACGGTAGCGAAAAAGCCAGAATCCGATCCTATGCATTCTCGGGAGATCGCGTGTGAGGGTCCTTATCATCGACGACGATATGCGCACCGCCTCGTTTATTCTCAATGGGTTGAGGCAAGCTGGGTTTGTGGCCGATCATGAGGGCGACGGCCAAAACGCGCTACATAGAGCCGTGCCCGAACCGTACGATGCGGCGGTGATTGACGTCATGCTCCCATCCCTAGACGGTCTGTCACTCGTTCGCGAACTGCGCCGACGGAGAGTGCGACTTCCAGTCCTGATCTTGAGTGCGAAGGGGTCCGTGCAGGATCGAGTGCAAGGGCTATCCGATGGTGGCGACGACTATTTAACGAAGCCATTCGCGTTTTCGGAGCTGCTGGCACGGCTCCAAGCTCTAATCCGACGGGCGCAAGGGATTTCTGAACCGGCTCGACACGTAGTGGGGAACCTGTCAGTCGATCTGCTCACCCGTAAAGTGTTTCGTGGTGACCGATTCATTGATCTTCAACCCCGTGAATTCGCCCTCCTCGAATATCTCATGCGTAATTGCGGGCGCGTGGTGTCAAAGATCATGATTATGGAGCACGTCTGGAATTATAACTTTGATCCTGAGACGAACATTGTTGAAGCGCGAATCTGCCGCTTACGTGAGAAGATCGACCGTGGACCGGATCCCAAGCTGATTCACACGGTGCGGGGCATCGGGTATGTGCTGCGAGAACAGCATGCGTAAGATCTATCGGTCGCTGACCTTTCGATTAACACTCTGGTACGCCGTCGTTTTTGCCGTTTCCCTACTCTCGATGCTGCTGGTCGTGTATCTGATGCTTGCCCAGCGGATGGACACACGCATCGATGAATTGCTTCTCTCCGATGCCCTCGAATTCAAACACCTTTACCGGTTATACGGCATAGACAACATGGAGGCAGAATTCGCCCGAGAAGCCGAGGTGGCTGGGACTGATCAGGTATTCTTTCGTCTCCTCTCGCGTGATGGTCGCCAACTGAGGGCGTCCGACCTTCATGCTTGGAAAGAGGTTCCCGTGACGCAGTCAATATTGGACCACCTCGCCCCGGATCAACCGGCGTTCGAGACGATGAGAGTCCCCGGCCAGCCCCATCATGTGCGCGTGGTCTATTACATCACGGCAGAAGATCGGAATGTTCTGCAGGTGGGATATTTGCGCCGAGATGATGAGCGCTTCTTGGAAGAGTACCGACACATATCTGCGGCCGTGATCTTGGCCGGTCTTTTCTTGGCGGCCTCGCTCGGTTGGTTTATGGCCCGGCGTGCGCTGGGGGGAGTAGAACATGTGACCGAAACGGCAAGAGTCATCGGAACAGGGGACTTCGCTCGGCGGGTTATTGTGAGTAATCGAGGCGATGAAATTGATCGCCTGGCGATCACCTTTAATCTGATGTTGGATAAGATTCAATCACTGATTCTGGAGTTAAAGCAGGTCACGAGTGATATTGCGCATGATCTGCGCAGCCCGATTACACGGATTCGCGGCATGGCGGAGGCGACGCTCCTTGTGGACACGACCATTCCAGCGTATCAAGAAATGGCGGGTCTCGTCGTGGAAGAAAGTGACCGCCTCGTCGCCATCATCAATTCCTTGCTTGAGATTGCAGAGGTGGACGCAGGAGTCGCCCAGTTGACTTTGTCAGATGTTGACATTGGACTCATGGCCCAAGACGCTTGCGACCTGTTTCGCCCGGTCGCAGAAGACAAGGGAATCGCGCTCGACATGAGAGCGCCTCTGACGCCGGTCATTGTGAGAGGAGACAAGGGGCGCCTTCAGCGTGTTCTGGCGAATGTCCTCGACAATGCTCTGAAGTATACACCTCGAGGTGGGCAGGTCCACCTCTCCGTGGAGAAGGGCACTTCTGACGTCAAGCTGTTCATTCGTGATAGCGGCAGTGGGATTGACGGGCAGGACCTTCCTCACATCTTTGACCGCTTTTATCGCGCTGACCGAAGTCGCTCGACCTGCGGGAATGGATTGGGGCTGAGTTTGGCATTTGCCTTTGTGAAGTCTCACAACGGCCATATTGACGTCGAAAGCGCTCCTGACAAGGGCAGCACCTTCCGTATCGTGTTGCCAGCTTAATCCATCCTCCACTGGCAGACCATCCTATAATTTCATAGCCGTCCGTCGGGCGGTGAGGCCGCATCGATATCTAAGGGGAGCACGGCGACCGATCGATTTGAAAGGGGAATGAGTGGGGCAGTTGGTACTTCTTCGACATGGCCGATCACAAGGGAACCTGGAGAATCGATTCACCGGGTGGATCGATGTCCCGCTTTCAGCAAAGGGCAGGGAAGCAGCAATCGCTGCCGGCAAGGAACTCGCACATTATAGGTTTGATCGGGCGTTTACTTCCCGGCTTGTGCGAGCAATTGAAACGCTCAGTTATGTGTTAGCGGTAGTCGAACAAGGATCTATTCCTAATGAGAACGATGAGGCACTCAATGAGCGGATGTATGGAAGTTTATAAGGATTGAATAAAGACAAGACGGCCAACCGGTATGGAGAGCATCAGGTCTTACTATGGCGTCGAAGTTATGATGCCAGGCCGCCCGGTGAAAGCTTACAAGACACGGCCGCTCGTGTGCTGCGTACTATCAACGTAAGATACAGCCTCACGTACTGGCCGGAGAAACGGTCATTGTCGTCGCGCATGGCAATAGTCTGAGGACCTGGTGGTGCATCTTGACCATCTTTCGGGAGAACAGATGATGCACGTGGCTGTGCGCGCTACCATCTGATTGCCAGAAATAACTGGGAGGCGATGTGCCAAGTATATTCAGGACTGTACGCGCAACTCCGCATTAGTACCAAATGCTTTGAAAGCGAACTCCTCCCAGGTGCCTTCTGAATCGTTTTGCACAAAGATAGCTTAGTGGAAATTTCTTTGACTATCCCGCTGGCCGGGTATCATTCGCGACCGGCCGAGAGGGCTTTCACGTCATGCGGGCTTTCAGGGCTAGCCTTCTCCCGCTAACTTGAAGTAATGTACAGGCAACAGGGGATGGAGTCCCCCGTCAACCGCCTTTCCGAAGGCTGATGACTCCTAGGCTATCTTGATGTAGCTGCGGAGTTGTCCTATTGCTGTGACAACCGCTCCCAGGCGGTTTTTTTATGTCCAGCAGTCGAATTGATGGAGGATTGTTGAATGGAACAGATCTTTACGGTTGCATCGCTTTGGCTGTCTCTCGCTGTCCTCTCTTCCCTCCTCGCGTTCCAACTGCGCGTATCGGTCGCATTGGTCGAAATTTGTGTGGGCGTTGCCGCCGCCGCGCTGTTGAGCTGCTGGGGGCTGCCAGAAATCCTCACGCCAAATGCTGAATGGGTACGGTTCCTTGCGGCGTTTGGTGCCGTCGTCCTCACCTTTCTTGCTGGAGCGGAACTTGATCCCCAGGTACTGCGGTCGAAACTGCGAGAAGTCAACGTGGTGGGCTTCGTAGGTTTCGCGGCACCGTTTCTCGGGTGTGCCGCTGTTGCCTACTATGTCCTTGGATGGGATTCCCGAGCGAGCTGGCTCTGTGGCGTGGCCCTTTCGACGACCTCCATGGCGGTAGTGTATGCCGTGATGCTTGAAACCGGTCTAAATAAAACCGAGTATGGCAAAGGGATTCTCGGGTCCTGTTTCATCAATGATCTGGGGACGGTGATTGTCCTCGGTCTACTCTTCGCTCCATTTACCTATAAGACGATCGTCTTTGTCCTCGGAAGCGCCCTGGTCTTGGCGTCATTGCCGACAGTTACCGCATGGTTAACCCGTCATCTGGCTCACCGAACCGCCGCCATCCGTACAAAGTGGGTGATGCTCATTTTGCTTGGGCTGGGCTCATTGGCCTTATGGTCGGGTAGCGAAGCCGTGCTTCCTGCATACATTGCGGGCATGGTGCTTGCCGGGAGTGCGGCCAAGGATACGCACTGGATTCGTCGGCTGCGCACACTCACCGTGGGGCTGCTCACGCCCTTCTATTTCATTCGTGCCGGTACTCTCGTCTCGCTGCCGGCGTTGCTATCTGCTCCGCTGGTGTTCCTCGCGCTCTTGGCTGGCAAGGTCTCCTCCAAAATCTTCGGTCTATATCCGATCATTGGACTGTTTCGACAGGACCAAAATGAGCGGTGGTACTACACGCTGTTGATGTCCACGGGTTTGACATTCGGCACCATCTCGTCGCTCTATGGTCTGGCGCATGGCATCGTGACTCAAGAACAATACTCCTTCTTAGTGGCGGCCGTTATTGCGAGCGCTGTCGTTCCCACCCTGATTGCTAGCTGGAGGTACACCCCGCGGCATCTCTTACCCCGTGATGAAATACATGGCAAAGGCCCCGGACGGATCAATGGTCTGAGCGAGGAGGGATAGGCTCATCTTTTCGTCTAATGGCAAGGATGCCGCAATCGAGCCCGGCGATAGCTCTTCGACAAGATCCTGCAATACGGAATTACCCCCTAGCCTTTGGGTGGAAGTTCCTCACTGATGGGGGAATTCTGCCCAACCCACGTTCCTTGGCCCGTTTATCCTCTGATAGTGTCTGTCGGCCTAGCCTCATTCCTGCTCAAAGCCTAATGCGTCGATCCTCCTATTAGTGTCAATGGTTTCATGATCATGCCGGAGTGACTCTTCCAATTTGCAAGGAGTGCATCGCTCTGCAGTCGCATGGTTCGTGCCTGCTGGTCCGCGACTTGCTCAGTCCTTCTGTACAAACGGCTCAAGCGGGACCTTCTGAGAGACATGAGGTTTTTTCAGAGCTCACTGCTCGCGGAGGTGCGTGGCGCACTGAGGTCTTCTCAAGGTTTTGCCGCCATTGCCGCCACAGAGGTGGTGTAAGGAGGAGAAATGAACTCTTTCTGGATTTACCCTTTCATCATTGTGGGAGGGGCGCTGCAGACCTGCGGCGCTGCGATGAATGCCCAGCTCTTTCAGTCTTTGGAAAACAAGTGGCTCGCAAGTGCCGTGTCCTTCGCGCTGATCACTGCTTTCTTCTTATGCATTTTTGCAATGTTTCCAAACCCACTTCCGAGTAGCGAAGGCCTCGCAAGGATGCCGTGGTGGGCTCCCTTGTGCGGCCTGGTCGGAGCCGTTCAGGTCTATGCCGGGCTCACGCTTGTGCAAAAAATCGGAGCGGGACCTTTTATCGGTTTCACCGTGACCACAGCTCTGGTCATGTCCCTCTTGCTGGACCACTATGGCTGGTTCCATATGCCGGTGCACGAGATCAACCATTGGCGTGTAGTGGGAGTTGTACTCATGATTGGCGGGATTGCGCTCATCGCAAAATACTGAAGGAACGTAACATGGGCCAGATAGTTATGAAGATCATTATCTTGGTCGCCTTCATGTCTTAGGCGTGGCGGCCGGATTGTATTCTGAGAGCAGTATAGGCTCCAATGGTAAGCGAGGCATCGGCGGCTTCCCCTTCCACCGCTGCCGTGCTGAGGATTGGCCAACAAAGAACTGGCTCGGAAGACTCCTATCGAAGATGCGGTTAGCCCAGAACAATACAACCCCATCTGATTGACGATGCAGGGATGTTGCTAGGTCCTTCGCAGCGGTGCTTTCGTCACCGAGATGTCGTTCCTTTCTACACATCTGAGTGCGGGTTGTGCTCTACTGTCGGAGTTCTCTCCTATTGTCGATCCTTTTGGAGATACGAACACAATGATTCAATGGATCCCGCGGGTCATTACACGGGTGGTCTTCATCAGCATGGTTCCATTCCTGGTTGTCCTTTTATTTGGTAGTTATCTCTCATATCGATACAACGGCATTCTCCGCGAGAACAGAGAGCTGGTTGTGCATACCTACCAGGTCATTGCAACCATCAATGACCTGTTTATTGTGATTGAGGATGCGGAGACTGGGCAACGAGGATTCGTCATTACCGGGGAACCGGCGTATTTGGATCCCTATCGGTCCGCCCTTCAGACGGTGCCCCGCTCACTCGTGGCGTTACGCCTACTGGTGACGGACAGTCCGAATCAGATGGACCAGGTCGCAACCCTTGAGGCCTCTCTAGAGAAAAAGCTTGACGAGCTCGGTGCGACCATCGCCCTGCGACATCTCAGGGGTTCGACGCAGCTCGATCGATGATCGTCGCCGAAAACGGTAAGGTGGTGATGGATACGATTCGCAGGATCGTCGCGAAGATGAGTGAGACCGAGAGGGTGCTCCTGGCGGCGCGCACGGCTCGCGTCTCAGTTGATGAGCGCAATATAGTCATTGTCGTTTTCCTCGGCGCAGCGTTGTCGATCGTCACACGCCTCGCCATTGCGTTCCTTGTTCAGAGATGGCCGACGCGACAGACACAAGCGTAAACACTCCCGGTCAACGAGAAAGTCCCGAGAGGCCTATAAGGACAAGGACACATTACTGACACAGGCACACCGCATGCTGGCCACCCGCGCACTTCTTTAACTGAGGACGATGATGTCGCATGCATCTTGCCTTGTTCAATTCATGGAACGCTGATTGGCTTGCACTCAAAATATTGGGCGCTTATACGCCATGCGGAGGGAGACGGTGCGCTTGTCGTGGCCCCTGGGGATGCGGATACAAGTTGCCTTCGTGCTCGTGCTATTTCTTGGATCTCTCGGAGTCTTAGTATGGAACGCATTTACGAGCGCTTTATTGCCAGGGCAGGAACTCCGCGTGCGCACTGTGCTGCGCGAGGCTAGTCATCGAATGGCCAAGTCAGCGGACCCTATGGTCACATCTCTCGCTCATGGCGGGGCTGACCCATTTGAAAAAATAGGTGTGGCCCTGCGCGGGATTGCCACAGGTGTCGTGGCGGATTTTCCCGGTGTAGAAGGGGGATTCTATTTGGCCGGCACGATTGACCGCTTCAGTGGGTATGCGACCGGCAACGCCCATCCCCATCCAGGACTTTCCCGAAACGATCCACCACCGCTTGAGGCACCGTATATTCAAGTCCAGGCTCGGCAAAGCCTCGCTGAAGCATCGACAGAGCCGTTGTTCAGTGTCCGCGATGTTGGGCCGAGCCGCGTGGCTGTTGTCACCGAGGCGATTGGCTCCAGTCGCCCCGCTCTTGCGACGACCTGGGTCATGTTTCGATTGACAGGGCCGGAGCAATTACATGCTGAAGTCCGGCGCTATCAGGTGTCCTTGACGCTGGCGCTGGTTGGCATGACATTGTCACTATTGCTCATGATTTCACTCGTACGATCACTCACGCGTCAACGAATCATGCAGGACAGACTACGCAATGAACTTCGTCGCTCTGAGCAATTGGCTACACTTGGCAAATTGTTGGCCGGTGTTGCCCATGAGATTAGAAACCCGTTAGCTGGCATTCGTTCGACCATTCAGCTCTGGGGCCGAATGCCTGAGACAGCCAAGACCAATGAGTCGATGGAAGCGGTGATCCAGGCGGTCGATCGTTTGAACAACATTCTGAGCCGACTTTTGTATTTTTCACGGGTGGATCGTGCCGAGCGGCAATCTGTGGATGTCAATCAGATTCTCGAGGCAACCTTCACATTGCTGGAGGCACAGGCGAGCGAGCAGCAGGTAGCTCTGGACCTCCAGTTGCAATCCGGACTACCCCCTGTCTTGGGATCTGGCGAGGCGCTCAGGCAAGTGTTTCTCAACTTGGCGACCAATGCGCTACAGGCGATGCCGGACGGTGGGTGTCTAAAATGCCGCAGTCGTTATCTTCAAGAAGAACGAGTGGTCGAAATCTCTCTATCCGATACTGGAATCGGAGTATCAGCTGAAGATCAAAAACATCTTTTCGAACCGTTCTTTACGACCCGATCTCATGGAACGGGGCTGGGCCTCGCGTTATGCCGGGAAATTATTCAACAGCATGATGGGCGGATAGACTTGGTGACGGAAGAGCGTTTAGGCGCTACCTTTCGAATCGTGTTGCCAATAGCGAAGCGAGAAAGTGACCAATGACCGGCGGCGTAAGACCTCGCACAACGATTGGGGTCGCAGATGATGAGGCCCTCATCCGGACGAATCTCCGTGTCTTGCTCGAAGCCGCTGGCTATACCGTCATTGAAGCAGCCGACGGCCTGCAGGCTGCAACGATGCTGGAGGATGAGAGGATCGCATTAGTCTTACTCGACCTGAAAATGCCGGGCCGATCTGGCCTCGACATTTTACGCGACCATCAGGATCGCACGGAGGACGTACCAGTAATTGTCATTACGGCAATGGGGGGGAGCCAGGCCGCGATCGAGGCCATGAAACTCGGCGCCTATGACTACATTACGAAACCCTTCGACCTCGACGAAGTCTTGTTTGCCGTGAAACGAGCCCTGACGCAATCCGCTCTTGTCGCCCAGGTCCAGGCACTAAGTGCGGAGAGTGACGGAATCACTTCCAGCTCAGCTGAAGAGGAACTGGTCGGGCGTAGTCCAGCGATGATGGGGATATTTAAGACCATCGGAAAGGTTGCCTGCACACAGGAACCGGTACTGATCTTGGGAGAAACAGGCACAGGCAAAGAGCTTGTGGCGAATGCCCTCCATCGGAATTCGAGCCGAGCCGGCGGTCCACTTATCAAGGTGAATTGTGCAGCGCTGAGCCCCACCCTTTTGGAGAGCGAGTTGTTCGGTCATGAGCGTGGAGCGTTTACCGGAGCGGTGGGCTCGCGCATGGGCCGATTTGAGCAGGCACACGGCGGGACGCTATTTCTTGATGAGATTGGAGAGTTACACCTCGATTTACAGGCCAAATTGCTGCGCGTGCTGCAATTCAATCAGTTTGAACGAGTTGGCGGCAATCGTACCGTGGTGGTAGATGTCCGGGTGATCGCCGCCACCAACCGTGACTTGGCGGACTTGGTTGGACTAAATCGATTTCGGCAAGACCTGTACTACCGCTTGAACGTGGTCAGCATTCTGCTGCCGCCTCTTCGGGATCGTCGCGACGACATCCCCCTGCTGGCGGAACAGACAATCCGTTTATTGGGTCGAAAGTATCGATGGCCACAGCTCGCGATTTCGCCCGAGGCGCTCGCATTGCTTTACGAACATCCATGGGCAGGCAATATTCGTGAGATGCAGAATGTTCTGGCTCGTGCAGCGATCATTGCACGAGGACGATTAGTCCTACCTGAAGATTTGTATGCGACGGCATTGCTGGCCGCAACCCCCTCAGCCACCTGCGCCTCCGCCCCTCTCTCTCTCAAGGAGATTCTTGCTGAGACTGAACGACGTGTGATCCACCAAGCTCTAGAAGAAACGAAGTGGAATCGTACCAAGGCCGCGCATCTGTTAGGAATCAGTCGCCGACAGCTCTTCGACAAGATCCTGCAATACGGGCTGACCCGCTAGCCTTGGGTGGAAGTTCCTCACTGATGGGGGAATTCTGCTCAACTCACGTTCCTTGCCTCGTTTATCGCAAGAAATAGTCTCTAGGCGTAGCCTCATTCCTGCGGTACAGCCTAGTGCCTCGATTCTGTCGCAATCCTATTGGCAGCAATGGTTTCCATGATCATGCGGCAGTGGCTCTTCCAATTTACAGGGATTGCATGTCTCTGCGGTCGCGTTGCTCTTGCCTTGGTCCGCGACTTGCTCAGTCCCTTCTGTACAAAGGGTTCACACTGGACCTTTTGAGAAGGCATCAGGCGTTCCAGAGCTACCTACATTCTAGAGGAGGTTTTCCATGAAACCCATTATGCAGCACACCATGTTCACTGGCCCCGTGCTCGTTGCGACCATGGCGTTAGCGTTCGCCAGTGCACAGGCACAACCGACGCCACCGCCACTTCCGACTCCAGTGCCTGCTCCGTCGGCTCCAACTCCCGGTGCATCTACGGGATTCGGGCAGCCCAACCCGCTCATACAAGGCACAGTGACCCAGTACATGATGAATCCACATGGCGAGGTGGATGGGCTGCTTCTCAGTGATGGCACTCAGGTGCATTTCCCACCGCACATGGCGACTGAGTTGGTGGGCACGGTCAAGCCTGAGGATTCGGTGAGCATTCAGGGATATCGGAGCGGAGGGGGACCGGTCGTACGGGCGAACGTCATTACGAATACGCAGACCGGTCGATCCGTTATGGATCGAGAGCCTGGCATACTTGATCGGCCGCTCCTCCCACCGTCGGTCAGGGACTGGTCCATGGTCGAACGGCATGCTGACGGCATCGTGCGCATTCTACTCTATGGACCCAGGGGTGAAGTGAATGGAGCGGTGCTTGAGGATCGTAGCATCGTTCGTGTTCCGCCCCACGCCGCGTATCAACTTAGGAGCCTTCTTCAAGTGGGGCAACCAATCAGTGTCGTTGGATACGGCGTAGAAAACGAGTATGGGCGAGTGATCGAAGCGAGCTCCATTGGTGCCCCAGGCAAACCAATGACTCTTATGAGCGATCCGGGTCCCGGTGGTCGGCGTTGAGAATCAATTGACAGGATGCGAACTAGCCGTGGTGCATGCGCCACGGCTAGCGTGTGGACAGAGGGGTCAGAGTCCTACAATCTTTCGACCTGATGAGTCAGGGATCACTCGATCATACTGGTAAGCCTGTGCGCAACTTCCGAGAGAGCTTGACCTAGACCCAGCACCGTAAGACAAAGGAACGATTGAATGAATAGCAACATTGGGGCTAGCGCACAGAGTCTCCGGGCTCTCGACTATCTCAATGTATTCTTGGCCGATGTACGCGACGGCGTGGGCCCGTACCTCGCAATCTATCTGTTGGCGACGCATCACTGGGATGCGGCCAGCATTGGGATCGCCATGTCGGCCATGGGGGTCGCCACCGTGGCCGCGCAGACCCCCTGTGGCGCGCTGCTTGACTGGTTCACACATAAACGCCTCCTGGTCGTCGCGGCGGCACTCCTGGTCGGCATCAGTTGCACCGCGATGACCGTCTTCCCTTCTTTTGGATTTATTCTCGCCGCCCAGGCGCTCAACGGTGTAGCCGCGGCGATCTTTCCTCCCGCCATCGCTACTATTACCCTCGGCATGGTGGGGCCTAAGCGGTTCGCCAGGCGGATGGGCCGCAACGAAGCATTTAATCATGCGGGGAATGTGGGAGCGGCTCTTTTGGCCGGCTCGGCCGGCTATCTCCTCGGTCGACAGTGGATCTTCTACCTCGTGGCGGCGATAGCTGTGGCCAGCATCGTGTCCGCATTGTTGATCAAGGAAGAAGATATCGATCACCGGCTGGCCAGAGCGGAGGCCACAGAAGCGGATAGAGGGGGTGACGCGGTCTCAGGGATCCGAGCGGTGTTTGCCAGACGCGAATTAGTGGTGTTTGCGGTCGCGGTTACTCTCTTTCACTTCGCCAATGCGGCGATGCTGCCCCTAGCAGGACAACTCCTCTCTGAAGGCAAAGCCACGGGCGCGTCTTTGTATATGTCGGCCTGCATTATTGCGGCGCAACTCGTGATGATTCCGGTCGCGGCCCTGGCCGGCACTTTCGCCGACCGCGTGGGCCGGAAACCGATTTTCTTGATCGGGTTTGCCATCCTCCCCATTCGCGGATGTCTGTATGTGTTCAGCCATGACCCGATCTTTATCGTGCTGGTTCAGCTCCTGGATGGGATCGGAGCCGGGATTTTTGGAGTACTGTGGGTGACGGTCGTCGCCGATCTCACGAAAGGAACCGGCCGGTACAATCTCGCCCTAGGGGCCATTGCGACCGCGCAAAGTATTGGTGCCGCACTCAGCAATGTCGCGGCAGGCTACGTGGTGCATTTGTGGAGTTATGATGCGGCCTTTCTGGCGCTCGCCGCCGTGGCGTTAGCCGCTTTCAGTCTCTTTTATGTAACAATGCCCGAGACGAAAGACGCGACGGAAACCGAACGTGTTCGCAGAGGCATGACAAGCGTCTCTGCCATATAAACTACTGGCGTATTTGTCCTCTTTCTCAGACACAGGAGACGACAGCGATGACATATGCCCTCACCATTCTTCTTCTTGTTTGCTCGAACATATTTATGACCCTGGCATGGTACGGCCATCTCCGGTTTATGAATAACCCGATGTGGCTTGCGATTGTCGCGAGTTGGGGCGTGGCATTCTTTGAGTACTGCTTGCAAGTGCCCGCGAATCGGATTGGATATCAGCTGCTCTCCGCCTATCAGCTCAAGGTTCTTCAAGAGGTGATCACGTTGACGGTGTTCATCATCTTCGCCCAGCTGTATCTGGGCGAAGGGCTGAAGCCCAAACATCTTGCAGGATTCTTATTACTGGGTGTAGCGTCCTGGGTGGTCTTTCAAGAGCATTATGGACTGGAATGGTAGGTGAGACTCGCGGCATTCCCTGCGAACTTGATGTATGTTGGTGGCTTTATCGTTGGCAAATAAATCAAGAGGCCATTTTACCCACCTGTATGCAGGATGCTTGCTAGAATGGAGTCTCTCAATCGTGCGGTGAAGACCATTATCCTGTAGCAGGACCCATGGCTACTGCTCATAGCAGAAAGCTTCTTGTATCACTTGCTGTGCTCGGCTTCGTGGGCTGCGCTCCTGAAGTTCAGTACACCAAACCAGGCGGAACGCAGGAGGAGCTTCACTGGGACCGGTATGAATGTCTGTCTCCTCGGGGAGCGAGAATGGATCGGCCCATGCCTGGGCAACAGGAACTTGACCGGTGCTTAGCCCGGAAGGGCTGGCGTCGAGTGGATGCTATGAAGCAGGGCGACTTCCTATCGTGCGATCTGGCATCGGAATGTGGCTCTCATAGGCATTTACACGTATAAACAATATTAACTGGAACGCTTGTACGCGAACTTCAAGAGATGGCTCAGATTTGACGCTCTCCCGCCACCACCACGTTAGCACTTCAACGTCGTTCTCCTTCCCATGCTCCGAGAGCATTACGCTTCGGACACAATTGCAGGAAGTTTTTTCGCAAGGCGAGTGTTTGCAATGCCGTCTGTGCCTGCAACGCCGCATACTTTGCCAAGGCGTTAGAGCACTCCCGTGGGGCATTCGCACCCGCCGCTAAGCACAGCAGCGCTTCGCATGCAAGGCGCTGATCGCCTGTCAGGACTTGCGCCTGGGCTGGCGGTGTCATCAATGTTTGCGCCAATACCATCAGTGCCAATGCCAACAACATGGTCTTTGTCGTTTTCATTGTCATATCCTCACCTTTTTTCCTTTCTGACCCTGCTTCTTCCTCCTGCTGTGCCGGTTTGTATCGACGGTCTCGCCCCACAAGAGGCACCCGCTCGGTGAGCGGTTCTACCATTGGCCGCCACACGACGTGAGGCCTGCTGGATTGTCTGACCCCTAGGACGACACAAGTATGCTGCTGGGCTGATGTCTCTGTGCCATGGCCTCGCGTTCGAGCACCACGCCGTGGCCGCCGCTGTGCCGGCACAGCCCGGCACGTGCTCGGGCTCGTCACGGTGAGCGCTCGACTCATCGGCCATCGGCGCATACCCTCCAATCATAGTGGCCTTCGCTCTCCACGTGTGGCGAGAGAGCAACGGCCATATGTTTTGGAGGTTTTATGAAGAGACCCGTCAGCCCGTTTACGATTCACATCTATGAGGCTAATTATGTGGTGAAACACATCGCCGCCCCACGACACTCGACCTGGGTTCGTACGCAGCCGCAGATGACACAGGGACTGATCCGCGCGGGGCATAGCCTGGTGCGATCCGGGCTCGTGGCGGTGTTCGTGGTCGCTCGGTTGTCCTATATGATCGCCCGCATCTGCATCGGCGCCGTGAGAGGTATTCGCCTCGTCTACGACGTCTCGATCAGGTTGCTTGAATTCGTGTTTATCACTATCCCCCTGTTCGTCATTGGCCTGTGCTTTTTGCTGGCTACGATCGCATTTGCTTGGGGGATTGTCGATGCGCTGTATCGTAGCTTTTCTCATCTTCCTCGTCCTTGACTGACCTCTGTGCTTGTCCTTGACCGGCAAGGGATCAGTCTTCCTTCACAGCTATCGCACATCATGACGTGCTCAATGGTTCACGCGCATCGCTGTATCGAGCACGAGCCACTCCTTCACACACGTGTCCGTCGTTGCCGCATATCAGACCGGTTTCTCCGTCTACCAGTGCGAGAATACGAGCGTGACGGTCACCTGAAAGCTCGAGGCAGTGCCAGAACTGGTGTCCGGAAGTCCGCAGTTGGATGCGCCCCAAGTCAATCGCCACAATTGTCATGGCAGGGTCCGCCAATCCTGGACTCGATGAATCCAGTTCGAACCCAGTTGCACGATGAAACGCGAGAGGCCGAAGCATGTCGCTCGCTTCGCTCAACGATTACAACGTCGATTGATAGGATGTCTGGATGTCGTGCCATAATGTTTCATGAGTGGTTCTGAATTCTGAACCCCAGCAACAGGAGGACCGCAAGGTGTGCGGGATAATAGATATAGAAAAAGCGTGATGCTCTCGGAATCTCGAGCGTAACGCCATAGGCCATTCCGGCGAGGACCACAAACGACGCGCAGGCCCACCAATTGCCATTGATCAGCGTGAGGCTGGCTGTGCCCGCCAGCCACAATAGGAGCGCCCCCCAAGTCGGATGCTTCCAGTACAACCATGCGCCTACACAGAGCGCGATTCCCGGCCACCAAAATTCAACCATGGCGCCACCCAGAAGAAACACCGCCGCCGCTCTGGTTTTCCAGAACGGCCGACGTGACTCGATCACGGACATGATGCAGACAGCGACAGCGAGCGTCCCCATGCAGTTGAGCGGCCACCAGCCAAACCCGAGTCCTCCTAAGGCGATGAACGGGACTGATGCGATCACGCCACAGAAAAGAAGACGAGTCAGTACTCGGACGTAGACGGCAGGATCGTGGCTCCGAACTCGAGCAAGGTTGTAGGCCAGCACGATTCCAAAGAGCGGCATGGCCAATCGTCCTGCCTCATAAACCCCCGCCACGACCGGCATCATGCCGTATTTCTGCACATGGTCCGCCGTCATCAGAATGAGTCCGAGCCACTTCATGGCTTCCACCGCACCGTCCGACAACTCTACATGAGGCAACGTCCAGACAGGCATACTCGATTACCGTTCTATCCTGATGCGCTCCTGTTCACGCATTCGCGTCTCATTGGGGACGTGATCGGTGTGGGCCGCCGTGCGATCAAAGACCTGCACCACTGGTTCATGGGTCGTCGTCCTCACGGCGGACGTGATCGTGTCGCGAGCTTTGACGCCTAGGGTCTGGAGATTGAGGACTTCCCACACATTACGCCGTACAGCATGGGGCCCCATGCCCACTACCTCCCCGGCCTCGTTCTTCACCGGAGACTGGACGGTCACCCTCTCATTCGCTCGTTGGATGAGGGCGACCGCCTGGCCTATTTTGGCGTCGCTTCGCTCAATCGCTCGCGCCAGATTTACGCCCCACACGGTTTGTTCTCCTTTTGCCGTCTCCACGGTGACGAAATAGCTTTGGGGGGCCTGTTCGTCATGACCGTACCGAGCAGGGCCATGTTCTACGATTGTGCCGACCACGAGTCGTTCGCCGTGCAGCCGCGCGGTCGCTTCCTCCACCGCAGCCGCAATCATCGCGGCCGAGTCACCCCGTTCGCGCAAAATAGCCTGAAGAGTAGTGATTGCCACATTCTGTGAGGCAGTCAGTGTGGTCGGACTTTTTTCAACAGGAATGGTCGAACGGTCGCGAGGTGCCCTCTCTCCAAACGAACTCTTTTGTTGTTTCGTAAGTGTTTCTCCCTTGCGTTCGTTCAGTCGCGCTCGATCAATCTCACGCGGGTTGTATCCCTCTACCTCAATGCTCGCAATGGTGGCTTGAATCCAGACCTCCACCTTGAATCCTTCCGACCCTTTCACTCGGAGGGAGGTCCACCCTTTTTCTTGGGCCCGGAGCATCATGCCGTGGATCACGGTGTGATCATTCTGATCCGTTGTCAGGCGTTCCCCATGATCAGAAAATGCCACTTTCGCGGCTTCACCATGGCCAGCACGAAAGTAAAATTTGTTGTCGGCTTTAAGGAAGCGTCGCCGCAACGATTCGGCGGCGGCTGTGCTCTGATTCATGAACGGTTCAGGTGGTACGGTGTCTCGTGGGTCCTCCCCAGGTAGAACAATTTCATTCACGCTGCCCCTCTCTCGAGTCTTTCGCTCCCGCAATTCGTTCATCGGACGTTCTCCTGATGCTCTCTTGGGCCATATACACTATCGAGTTTGATAGCCATGACTCACCGTCAACACATCGAGTTATTCACCGGCCCGCGGCCGGCGCATGGATGGCGAAGCATTCGCCGATCGGGAGCATCTGGCCTTCGGTATTCGTCAACGTCTAGCCACGAGTCTCGGCAAACAACCCTGCTGTTGTATATGATCATCTCTTGCCCCTCATTGAGCTTGGCAGCTACCGGAACACCACACTCCTGTTCCAAAGCTCGGAGCACTACCACGTGTGACAGACCGGCAGGGTCCATGGTCGGCCCGGCCATCAGCGCTACGATTTAGGTAATCGGAGGTGAGGTCGATCCACCCCTCGAAATTCGCAGCCCCTGGTCGCGGCCCGCATGTATCGGTGGGAACCGCTTCCATCGCGATCATGGGCACCACAGACGCATTGATTGGCGCCGTCGAGAGCGGAAATACGGGCAGGGATACCGTCACTGCCTTGTCTTTCGTGGCCGTCTTATCAGCGGCTTGACTCAGAAACGGTGGACTGCCGACACCCACAGGCTGCACCTGGCGGACACGGCCTTTATCCGATTCCTGTTGTTGAAGTTGTAACAGTGTCACGTAGGCTTTTAATTCCTGAACTTGTTTCGTAAGCGCGTCTACTTGACGTGCGAGGCTACTTCGCTCCACTCGATCCCGGTGATCACCCTTTACCCGTTCCCTGTATTGGCTGATCACTTCCTCTGAATTGACCGGGATCCGAGACTCGCCTGATGGAACAACCGGCTTCGGCGCACAGGCGACGCACAACGCACTCGCGAGGTAAAGGATCAGACCTTGAACGCGCCACGATTTCATAGGTTCCTCCCTGAGCCCTCTCGTTCCAGCCCAGATGAATCACGGACGGCGCGCAGAGGCGCTAACTGTGCGACTAGGCTCTCATCCGTTGGACGGTCCTCTACTCGCGGACAATTCAGTGGACGGCCATTCGCGATGCTCGGATCGCCTGGGACGGTGCAAGCATCCGGCTCCGTCCACTCTAACTGCGCAAAAAATGCATCGACCAGTTGGGTGACGTCTTCGACTTTCGGTGGACGGTGAACCACGGGCGGCAATAACCCTGTGTCGATCGTGAGCTTGGTGAGGTCTAGCGGTTCGTTCGCGGTCAGTGGACGAACGCGCCGTTCCACCTTGGCCATGTGGAGATCCACATCGAGGAAAGGAATGTCTGCTGAGAGATCCTTACGCACAAACGCGGCAGTCTCGAACTCGCTCTGTGTGGGCAATCTGCGGCCTAAGCTGGCGAGAAATGGGCTCACCGTTTTCAAGCGATTCACCAAGATCGGATCGAGGTAAAAGAAGGCTTTATTGCAAAGGATGGGTTTCGTGTTGATGAGGTTGATAATTTGCCGCGTCTGCCCCAACTCCTTCAATTCCTGTGGCAACATGAGGGGCCGCGCGTGGTCGGATACATTAGAGCTTGTGGAGCCGTGGCCTGTATGGCCCCAGGCTTTCGGGTAGCTCATGCCCGTGGAAACGGCTTTAGCGGTGTAGGTGCCTAACATGTGCGAATACTCCTGTGCGTCTTGTTGCTCGCGGGGCGCAAACATCACTTGGCAGGCGTGGTTCGTGACCAAGGTGCGCGCATCCTTCTCTCCGTAGATCGATTCCAATTGGGACAAGCTCTGGATGATGGGAAAAAGCCGGATGTTATAACCCGCGATAAACCCCACACTCTTCGCCAGAATATCGACGCGTCCGATGGCCGGAAACTCATCGAGGAACAGCAGACATTGGTGCTTCAGCGCGGGATCGGTCGCGGGGAGATCAATCGTGTTGTAATGAATGAGTTGCGAGAAGAAGAGATTCACCAATAGGGCCGCATCGCTCAGACGATTGGCTGGAATGCCTACATAGATAGCCATGCGGCGCTTCCGTACCGCGCTCAGGTCAATGTCCGTCGCGCTGGTCGCCGCATCCACAATGGGGTTACTGAATATGGTGAGGGGAGCCGTAAAGGTCGCCAGGATGCCGGCCATCGTGTTGTCGCTCGTGGTACAGAAGCGTTGCAAGGCTTCGGTACACTCATTGCTCAACGGCGCATGACCCAGGCCACGCTTGTTCATCAGCCCATTCACATAGTCCTTGATGGGTTGGCCCTTCCCGGACGCTTGTCGGAGTAATTCCCCCAAGCTACAAGGCAGCGTCGGTGTTTCGAGGAGGTACAGGCATAGACCGAGGAACAAATTTCTCGCGGACTCATTCCAAAACGCATCTTTGACATGCTCTGTCGGGTACAGCACATGCCCGATCGCCTGGATTTCACCCACGCGGAGGTGAGACGTGCGATGCACCGCATCGAGCGGATTCCAGCGATGGCTTCGATTATCCGTGCCGAACGGGTTAAAGAGAAACACCGCGTGGCCGTGCATCTGTCGAAACTTCGATGTGTATGCGAAGTTCTCCATTTTGATATCGAGCACCACCACCGAATCGTTATAGTTGAGCAAGTTCGGCAGGACGACACTGACCCCTTTTCCCGATCGAGTTGGCGCGGCCAGCAGGACAAATTCTTGACCGCCATAGATCAAATATCGAGAGCCTTGCTTCCCGATGATCACTCCGCGGTCTCCGTACAATCCGGCCCGGGCAATTTCCGCCGGACTGGCAAATCGCGCGGCACCGTGTAATGGGATGGCGGCATTCTTCAGAGTCATCACCAGCACGCCGGGAATACCGAACACCATAAAGAGGCTAAGCCCGGCTGAGAGTTGCAGACGCTTGCGTTGGGTCGCATCATCGCGATAGGCCCGCCAGGCATCCGGCCACCTCTGTAAGGACACCTCTGCCGGGACACGTTTGTTCGTCACATCGAACATCGCCCCGGCGAGGCAATCAGCACCCACAAGGCCCACCGGGATGTATAGGAGCGCCGCGAGTACCGTGGCCATCAGATTCAGTCGCATTGGACCCTCATGCCCGTACCACCGTGGCGGCTCCGAACCGAGCCATGAGCTTCGCGATGGGGTCGTAATGGACTTCCGCGACGTAGCGTTCTTTATGAGTCGGTTGGCCGTGGACGTCATAGTGGTTGTGCGCGACGACGTGTACGATCACATCGATCGTCAAGGACACGAGGCGCTTGAGGGACGCTGCATCATAAATGGCGGCTTGCTCATGTTCCTTGCACATAAAGACATAGCGCTCTGCCGCCAAGGCGCAAGACTCGGCATGATAGGACGTGATCGAGCCGCTGTGTCCCGTGGTCAGCAACTTCAGGAAATCGAAGGCTTCCCCTCCTCGCAACTCAGCTAACAAGACTCGATCCGGCTTCATCCGCATATTCGACGCGATGAGATCCGCTGGGGTCACTTTCGCCACGCCTAGACCACCTTTCGAGTACAGGAGATGGACTCGATTCCCATGATTCGGCAAAAACAGTTCGCGCACGTCCTCAATCGTCATCAGGCGTTCATCGGTAGGAATGGACTGACAGAGGGATTTCATCAGCGTGGTTTTGCCAGAGCCGGTCTCCCCCACCACGGCAATGTTCTTTTTCGCCCGTACAGCTTGGTGAAGGAATGCCCCCAGACGTTTCGAGTCCAGACAGTCCACCAAGCTGCGTTCCACCACGTCGAGATCACCTATACGTCCATCCAGGTCACTGGAGCGCGCCCAGACATAGCGATGGAACGCCTGTTCATTCTCGTACTCGTCCAGGGACTTGATCCTGGCGCTGGGTCGACGTATCGAGAATGAGACGGTCCCCAATTCGACGGCCGGCGGGAGCACAATCTGAACGCGCTCTCCATCGGGAAGCATGGCCGACAGTATTGGTTTGTGTGGTCCGACCTCTTGCTCAGTGTAAGTGGCAATGGCGGTCGCGAGGGCCATGAGTTGGCCCAACGTCAAGTCCGGCGCATCACACCGTGCCCAAGCCGCGCCCACCTCGATATAGACCTCTCCGGGACGATTGATCACAATTTCTGTGGCCTCAGGCCGCGAGAGAAATCTGAGCAATGGACGCAACAATTCGCGCACCATGGTATCGTGCGCGAGGACATTACTCGGCACGGAGTGCATAGACCGTTCCAAAGTCCAAGTCACGGGCCACGAAGATCGTCGCCCGATCGCCCTGGTGTTTGTAAAGTGTCGGCTTCATGTTGATGGTCGATTGCAACACAAGCTCTGCCATTCGATTGCCCGTCGTGGCAGAATTTTGATAGATCGAGAGTTGCCCTTGTCCGCCGCCGCCAGCGGCTTGCGCGGTCGCAAATCCAATGGCATCCTGCACGACCGAGAGAAGAAATCCTGCCCCTAAACGGTCCCACCAGTGATTGTCCACATAGCCGGCAAGCCCGGAGGTGCCCAATTCATCGGCGGCCGGTGAGTTGAGATTGATGACCACTCCATTCGGTGTCTTCACCCGCGTCCATAACAGGAACAGCCGACGTTGTCCCTGTGCCATCGTCGCGGAGTATTCGCCTACCGCTTCGGAGCCACGATCAAGGAGCACCACCCGGCCGTTATCGCTATAGACATCAGAACTGAGCACGCAGGTCGCCATGCCGGCCACCTCATTGACGAGACGGATGGTTAACGCGCAATCAATGCTTCTTCCTTTTGGAAGCAGCATATTTCGGTCTCCTACCATGCCCGCTTGAACCATCGGTGTGGAGGAGGGAGTGAGTAATCCCCCGATTGCGCCGGCGCCGCTGGGCGCAGGGCTCGGGGGGAGCGGCAGTCCCGCAGGCCTGAGACCCATGAGTGGCATCCCAACGCTACCTCCCTGCCCGGGCTGTCCAGGATCGGACGTCGAACTGGACAAGTCCGTCTCCGGAAGGTTCAGGCCAATCGCTTGCGCCCCGCCGATTAGGGCTTGATCCAGCGACCCAACTCCGCGAGGATTGCCGAGCAGATCGCGCACTAATGAAAGTGCGGCCTCTGGTCCGGTGGTTTGGAGGTGCTGTGTGGCTGGTCCAGTCGGAGCATGGGTGCTGGCCAGGATCGCCTCTCCCCCAAATCGGCTCTGCCGTCGTGATCCCGGTTGCTTCCCCCCATCTCTTCCAGTTCCATAAGGCATCGACTGCCCACTTTCAATCTGACCATTCTCCATCCCTGAAACGACCATCCGAGAGGTGAGGGACGCCGGGTGAGCCTGACCCTTGCCCATTGAGGAGGAAGCTTTGTGAGGCTGATACACGGGATCCGAGTCGAACACACGTTTCGGCCCCACCTGGGCGGGTTTATTCTCGACCTTCGCCGCGTGCTCCTCTTTCTCGGCTTCGGCGGTTCGATGAGCGGTCCATTTGTTCAGGGCCATCAGGAGGCCGATCATAAGGACCAACCCCACCACCACGAGGAACCCGAGTTTTGCAGCCCTATGGCCCAGCGCACCAGCTCGATGATTGACGGAGACAATCCCTAGCTCGCCGCTCCCGTCTGTCGCCACGTTCTGTTCCATCATGCCTCCCTCAACGCACTACGCGACTGACACCCGACACCGTCACGCCATTGGTGGGAGGGACGCCGGTCATATCGTACGCGTCATTCCACAGGCCCACGACCGCCTGCCCCAGCCGCAAGACAAAGCGCCGACCCGTCCGCTGGACCACGGCCAGTTCCTTCTCCATGTGAAAATTGAGGCGGGTTTCTTCCCCGGCCGGAGAGATGTAAAAAATAGCTGGAATGTCACGGTTAGATGGGAATGAAAAGTAGGTAAACCGTCCATCGTCGAACACCAGCGCGGGAGCGATTTCATCCGCGCCGGTCAGGACTTCCATCGAATAGGCCCAATTCTGTGGCTCCGGCGTAAAGGCTGCGAGGCGATCGGCCACAATTTGTTGATTGTCACGCGCTTGCTGAGTGTGGTCCAGACTGGCGGTGAGAGCCATGACGGTCTGTGGGTTCGGGAAGGGGATCGGATGGCGGAAGATCACCCGATACATAGCCTCCTCGATGTCGTGGCCATCGGCTGGCCTGCGCGACCGTCCCAGCTTGGTGTCCGCAAGGACATGAAACTCCAGGCTGTAGTCCCGCTTATCCGTCCGAATTTCGAGATTGTTATGCGTCGCGTTGTCCTTCGGCTTCACCCACACTTGATTCGTTCCCACGTCGGCCCTGATACACCATTCCGCTTCTGACTTCGCACAATCACCCAAAAATCCCGTCGCGGCCACGACGATTTTTTCATCTTCCCCGAGGACGACGCGCGTGATCACGCCGCGGCGCACGTGCACGGTGGTGACATCATCCTGTTTGTACGTCACATAACGCACTCGTTGATCGAGTCCGCCAGGCTCTGGAATTTCCGCCGCGGAGACCCCTACATTCGCCAGCCCCAATGCAAGGATCAGACACCTGACCATCCGCCTGAGTTTTCCGTTCATGATGACCTTTCTAGGGGCGTTCCATCAGAGCCAGGGCGCCCGCCGGGCTGACCGTACCAATTTCATCGTCTACTCTGTAGCTCGTCACTTTGTAGCCCAGCGGGTTCTGAATCAGATCCTTTTCCTGGCCCTTCATCGACATACGATATTCATAGGCCAGTGTGGCGATGAAATACTGGGGCGAGCCTACAGTCTCGGCTTCCGTATGCTTGGCTGTCTTTTCAAACCGCACGGTGGCCTTTAATCCGACAGCATCGGCGTGTAACGTCACACTCAGGACCTTGACCTTCACTTCCATCCCCGCACCGAATTTCTTGTCGCGCGCGTGTGGCCCATCATAGATCTTCGCGTAGTCCCGCCCCACCTCGTCAGCACTCATGGATAACACCGTGTCGTAATCTGCCTGGAGCAGCCGGAAGTAGTAGGACTCCCGCGCGAGGACATATTTCTGAGTCCAGTGCTTATCGAGTAATTCTTGATACCCCATCACGGTGCGATCATCCGCCGCGCTGACAAACTCCACGTTTCCAGTCGCCCGATCGACCGCGAACACATACGGAATGGTGGATTTCAGTGGAGCAAGACAGGCCAGCCCGATCCCCAACCCACAGGCCAACAGGCAGGCCAGCCCGGCTACCCACCAGGCCCGTCGTTCGGACTGCTTGAGACGGAGGCTTCGATCTATTTCCCAATCACGGCTCTGCTCGTAAAATTGTCGCTCATCGCCACTCTTCACAGGGCTTGCGTCTGCCATGGTCTTCGCCGTCCTTATCGGTGTCTCTGTCTATGGGTAGGTCAGTCTGTCGATGCCCCGAGGCGTGCCCGGAGCTAACATATGCAAGGTTCGTTCATGATGTTCCTGTTCCGCTGCCTTCTCTTCCGCTTCGGCCATGGCGTGCATCGTCATAATACGATTGGTATCGTTCTGAACCAGTGCCTGCTCTCCGGCGATTCGCGACTGAAGATCTAACGAGGCTTTCTCGTCGGCGGTGCTATCGATGCTGTTGGTGAGTGAGCGGATTTGATTCAGGCGGCCTTCCAACATGCGAAAGGTGTTCGCGTAGTACGCTTGGGATTGGGGGGTTTGGTTGAGAATGTTTTGGCAGATTCGAAGGGCATCGCCGGTTCGCCCCTCACAGTTATAAATCATGCGATTGTTGCGAATAATTTGCGCCGCCGTCGTCAAGCCATTGATCCCCCCACTGCGAATCGCCCCATAGACCGCGTTCACATCCGAGGGCACCACGCCAGCCAATGCGAGGTTGTTAAACAGGCTCGCCATATTCCGGGAACCCGTGATGGCATCAATTTGGGACTGCGCTTGCGTAATTTGCTGCTGCATTTGCTGAAGCTGTTGAATCCAGGAAATCGCCTGAATCACAGACTGCACCAGGTTGGCCGAATCAATGACGGGTATCCCCGCCTCTGCCCTCGGCACAAAGCCAACCATCACCAGCGTGATAAACGCACCCAGGGCAACGGCTTTTTTCAAGACCCGCACACGGGACCTCCTTCGGTTAGGTAGAGCGCTGCAATCGTTCCAACACCCCTCGTTGATAGAGATCTGAGCCTGCCGGACTCGTTGGGATCGGGAGAGCCACACTCGTGCCAGATTGGCCGCTCTTGGAGCGACCGCCGGACGTGTTAATGAGGGTCCCTGACATGGATGGCGTATTCCCCTTTATGGCTACAGCCCGGGCAAGGCTTCGTAACCCTCCGGTCGCAACCAGTGCGCTCTCCCCTCCAGCACTCCCAAATGAAATCGATCCTGCTAAGACCGCACCCAACGATTGAACGTGAGTCAAGACATAGGCACAGGTTAAGGAGAGTAAGAGGAGGCCACAGGTGTCGACCACAATGGAGGTCTGTGAGTAGCCGGCCAGTATTTGCGTACAGGCCGTGTGCACAATGCTGGTCATGAAACTGACTGTGGCCATGATCAGCACATTGGTAAAGACAGAAGAGAGCGCGGCCGATACCCAACTCTCTGCATAGCGCTGCGTCACGGGAAACATCGCACAGAAGATAAAGGCAGGGCCCAGCGCCAGAAGGACGGCCAGGGAGACCTTGGCCACCAGATAAATACCCATTGAAATAAACCCCATGGCCAACGCCGCCACGGCACACAGGGAGCCGGCGACCAGTAACGCGAACTTGGGAAACAGACTGGTGCTGGCGTCAGTGAACAGTTGTTCGATCAGACTGTAGAAGGGCGCGGCCATGTGATCGACGGTGGCCCCGACCGTCGGACCGCCGCCGAACGCCGTGGCAAAGGCGCCTTGTAGACCGTCCAACCCATCTGTCACGATCGTTTGATATGCCGGTCCATGTAAGGCGAGACCGGAAATCATCGCGATCCGAAACCACTTCCATAAAAGAGTCGACACCGCATCTGGTGCCTCCCCTCGCATCACTTGGAACCCGGTCCAGAGGATATAGGTGGCCACGGCAGTGACCGCAATAGGCGTGAGCACATCAATGACGGCATTGCTGTAGGTCGTCACATAATTCGTGAGTGATGTGTTGATCGCGCCTTCGACAAACGTCCCGATACCCATTGCACCCTCGGCTCTGTCGTCTCACCACTCAGCTGCTAGAGTTGCTCCCACGGGCGAAGACTGTTCCGCTATCCAAGCTACTTCCATCGCATACTTCGTCATTCCAGTGCGGTGTCGTTCCCGGCTGTCCATAGGTATGCTGAGGTTGCCAGGCCCACCACGTTCCATTCTGGCTCGTGGCTTTGGTGTGTCTCCCCGCTGTGCCCGGATTGCTCGCTCGATGCATCTGGAGCCGATAACCCTGCCCTGCGTGTTCGCCTGCTGTTCGTCATTTGATTAGGCCGCGCCGCGCCGCGATTCGTTCGTGCAGCACTGGCATCCAGGCCTCCGGCGCATCGCCGACGTCTTCACGGATCCGATCGAGCAATGCCACATTCTCTGTGGTCCCGGAAATGACATTCAGAATGTCTGGCATACTACCCAAGTCAAAGGTGACAATTGCGGACCCATGCCCTTGCTTCACCAAAAACATGCGGCTGGCCTCTCCCAGATTCTTGATAATCCGATATTCGGATTCGGTGACTTTGAATCCGTGAACATAGTCGGCGTGATCCGCTCGGGGATTCGGCAAGAAAATCTGTGTGACACTTTGCTCCACCATGGTTTTACCAATCGGATGCCCGAGGACGTCGGATGGGGATTGAGTCACAAACACACCCAGACCGGATTGCTTTCGAATCGTCTTTTGTTTATTGAGGGCAAACTCCGAGAACATCGAGTCTTGCAGGGGTTTCCAGAACTCCTCCATAAAGTAGACAAAGGGGTCGCCCGTAATCAGGCTCTCAGTCAGATGGAGTAGGTACGCCACGATCGGCGTCCGAATCTCGGGATCATCGAGAAATTCTGTATAGTCGTACCCAAACAAGCTTGCGCCGCTAAAATCCTGTGTATCGGAGGGATTGTCGAAGGCCCATCCGAGCGGGTGCCCCCTCGTCCATTTCTTCAGCCGCGCCTTCACACTATTCTCACCGGTGGCCGGAAGGTTTTGCATGATCAATGAGAGACAGCGCACCTCGCGTGATACCGCCTCGCTCATCACGATTCGCACGGCATGGCTGATCTCGTGCTGCTCCTTCGCCGATAGCAAGGGCAGGTCCTGTCCCGCAGTCTTGATGAACTGGCGGATCAGTTTTTCGCAGAATTGCAGGTTGTGGGCTGTCGGCTCGAGCTGGAAGGGATTAAACCCTGTTGGCGCGCCTCGCTTGAGGGGAAAGTATTTGCCGCCCATCGCTCGAATCCCGATCTCGGCGCCCCGATCCTTATCAAAAAACACACAGCGGAGCCCGCGGTATTTCGTCGCAAACGAGAGCAAGGCCATTTCTAAGGCGGTTTTTCCCACCCCTGTGGTGCCACAAATGAAGGTGTTGCCAGGATATTTCTCATCCCGTGAATCTTTGTCTTCGGGGGACGCATGAAAGTTAAAATAATACGGTTGGCCGCTCGGCGTTTTGAATAGCGCCAATGCTTCTCCCCAGGGATTGCCGGCTCGTTTCCCACGGGCGAAATTATGAAAGGGGCTCAAACAGACAAAATTCCGGCTGGTAATCGTCGCCTCTCGCGGCCTGAGGCTCCAGTTTCCGGGAATCTGGGCGTACCACGCGCATTCCGGGATCACATCGACCGGGGACATTTTAAAACCTGATCCATCTTGAAATATGGCCCGGAGTTCCGCCAGGGACTTCGCCACCGCGTTCATCGTGGCTCCGAACACGGCGATGGTATAATGATACTCCCCCAGATCAATGAGGCCGCTTTGGATGTCTTCCGCCGCCTGATCCATTTGCTCAATTTCTCTGGTCGCGGCATCTTCTGACGCGATCAAATGGCCTTTCTGTTTGTCGAGCGCCTTGAGAGCATCCCGCTTGTTGTAGATCGAATAGCTCTGCGTCTCGATATACTCGTCCTCTCCATAGAGGATGCCGTTATTCATTCCCGGCTCGGAAAACTGAGGATACTCCTGCATGTCCAGAAACCCCGCGAATTTCCGTTCCTTCGGATGCCAGATCTCCACCATCCCGGTTTTATCGCCAAAGTGGAGCCGCGAGGTTGGGAGGTAGGACGTCAACGGTGCGCGACGAAAGGGGATCTCTTCCCAGACACCGTTGATGAGATAGCCTAGAAAGGCGAGCATCTCCGAATAGACGATGTCCTGTTTCGTATAGGTACCGAGTCGCTGAGGCTCATAGCGCCTCAAGCTGGCTTCCAGCTGGCAGGCCGTATCTTCCAGAATGGCGAGATGTTCGGTCTCTTGATCGCGAATCTGTTGCAGACTCCGCCCCTTTAATCGTGTGAAAAAACTCCGGACTCTGGAGGGGAAGGGGCGATACACTACCGACAGATACAATTCCGTGGCCATCTGCCGATGACTGTCGAAGGACCGATAGTAGCGATCGTTCAACTCTTCACAAAACGCATTTGGGGACTTGCCCGATAACCGTTCGGTGACCACCCGACGAATCTTATGGGACCACACCGCGTAGTTCCCACCTCCTAACGCGCGAATAAAGTTGTGCAACCCTTCTTTCCGCAGCAAAATCTCGGCCCGATCCGCGGTTTCAAACGTGATCCCTTCCAATCGCCAGATGGCAAGGTAATCGCCCGTGTTCGACAGCTTGACCACGTGGGCCGTGATGGGGGTGCCCAACGGAATATAGTCACTGGCCGGAACCTGAGCCGAGGCCGCTTTACTGACTTCTAAGCGAGTTCTCATGGTGTGTGTCCTGCGGGATTGGGCTCACTCTGCCTGGAACAGACAGCAGCCCATTCCGTGATGCTCCTTAGCCCCGCCGCCTTTTAAATCTTAGCGGCCCATACGAAATCGCACCCCACGTGCTGCGATTCGCCATGTGACGCACCCGCATCCGCGCTCGCATCATCACCTGCCGCAGACGTTGATCATCTTGCTTCGTTATCTCGCGCATCGTCACTATGGCCGCAATAGCCATGAGTATCAGAAGCAACGACACATAGCCGCTGACGAGGTAAAACGACCACACAGATAGAAGGAGGGTAGCCCCGCCCGTGAGAATCAGCGGAAGCGTCGGTACACCACCCAACATCGCGGGCCGGGTACATCCTTTGAAAATGGGGTCGCGAAAGCCGTCGCTCATCATTAGTTGAGGAGCCAGGACGCAATCCCGGCCGCCCCGCCGACCAAGATTCCACCAATCACCAGGTTGCTAATCTCGGACCATTGCGCCTGTTGAAAGGCCATTTTGAACCCGGCCCACATTATGGCCACGGTGAACAGCGTGACAGCCACACTGACGAGTACGGTTTGCACGTTAGTCATCACCGAATTGACCTTCGTAATCTGTGCCCATGCAGGATGGGCCTCCAATATCACCGCCAGGCCCAATAGGAACGATGCCGCCTGTACCATGACTACTCGGCCACCCTGCGCCTGATTTCCGTCCTGTGCCCTACCGTCAGCCGTGCTTGTGCTCATCACTTGTCCTCCATAAATCGTGACAGGTTACAGAACGAAACGAGATTCCATATATCTATATTTGGACGCCAAATATACACATATGGCTTTTTCATATACACTCGCTTTGAATCTTCGATGACGCGCCCCTCCGCTGTGTACTTTCCGCTAGTATTCGCATGTCCGTCGATCGTACACGGTTGACTTTCACAACGTCTCTTCTTGTTCCTGAGTCATCCTAAGCGTGCGCATAGTAGAGCGAGCCAAGGTAGCTTGGCTATACCTCAAGAGGTGGAGCTTCTCGAAAAATTCGCTCTGCCATGCCGGGCCAATGGCTGGCCGCGCTCCAGCTGCCGTGCGCACCGGCAATGCCAGAAAACTGTCACTGCCGCTGCTCGTGACCCGTCCACTCTGAGCTTCATCGGCCTGCATGGCCCTCGACCTCCCGTTGTCCTACACCGGCTCTCCGGTTTCATCGAGAGAGCCAGTGAGTCCAACACAAGAGAGGTCCCAGCATGACAAAGCGATACACTCCGAAGACTCCCACATTCTCGATCGTCCCTCGCCCGGACGTGACGAACCCGCTGCTTATCCCGCGGTACACTCTCCAGCTGGTGCCGGGAAGTGCCCGCCCCGATCCGCCTGTCGTCATCCGCGATTCTGCGGGAGCGGCCACCATACTCCGGCCCCTCTATCAGGGTCTCGATCGTGAACAGTTCCTTGTTGCCTGTCTGGACGCCAAACATGCAGTCATCGGCGTCAACATCGTGTCCATTGGTTCTCTCACGCTCAGCATCGTCCATCCGCGCGAAGTCTTCAAACCCGCGATCCTGCTCAATAGCGCCGCTATCATCTGCGCCCACAATCATCCGTCCGGCGATCCGCAACCCAGTTCAGAAGATCGTGTGCTCACTGCCCGGCTCCGTCAGGCCGGCGATCTCATCGGCATCACCATTCTTGACCACATTATTCTAGGCGACGATCGCACCTTCAGTTTTGCGGATCAGGGGTGGCCGGCCTAACACGCCGCACTCATCCCTCTTTATCATTCCGCTGCCAGAGGCCTGTTGTTATTTATTGTGTTCGGTGTTGCGCCGTTTCATGTTCTGCGGGCCGCACGATGAACCAGCGCCGGATGGTTACATCACCGATGACCGCCACGACAACCCGATCACAATTCAACGGTTTAACATCTGGAGAGGCTATTACATTCTATAAATGGCTCAAATAATAGTCAAAAATGAGCCGATTAAATGGTATAATCGGCTCATGCGTTACAGCTGGCAACACCCCAATTGGCCCCGATTTAAATACCACCTCACGAACATTGAGGATCTACTGCTTGCCTTCGCGGAAAAGGAAGGCCATGTCAGCGGCATTCTCAAGGCCTTGCCCGAAGACACTCAGACAGAAACCATTATCGACATGATGGTGGCCGAAGCCGTCAAGACCTCAGAAATCGAAGGTGAATATCTCAGCCGCAGTGATGTGATGTCGTCTATTAAGAATAATTTGGGGCTGAATCAACACCCGGAACGCATTACGGACACAAAAGCGCAGGGTGCGGCGGAGCTGATGATCGATGTACGGAAGAGTGTTTCAGAAACGCTGACGGAAGAAAAGCTGTTTGCATGGCACACCATGATCATGAAAGGAAATACGAAGCACAAGATCGGCGCCTGGCGTACCCATGAGGAACCCATGCAAGTCGTGTCGGGAGCGATCGGAAACTGGAAGGTGCATTTTGAAGCGCCTCCTTCCGCGCGAGTGCCTCAGAACATGACGCAGTTTATCGAGTGGTTCAATGACACTGGGCCGGGGGGCCCCATGGAAATCAGAAAGTCTCCGGTGCGGTCTGCTATCGCCCATCTATATTTTGAAACCATTCACCCCTTTGAGGACGGAAATGGAAGAATCGGACGGGCCCTTTCCGAAAAGGCTTTATCCCAGGGCGTGGGACGCCCCATTCTTCTCAGTTTGTCAAAGACTATTGAGACCGGTAAAAATGCTTACTATGACGCGTTGAAAGCAGCACAGACATCACTCGACATTACCCTATGGATTCACTACTTCGTCTCGATGATTCTGGATGCACAGACGGAAGCCGCGCAGCAGATCGATTTCACTCTGAAGAAAACAAAGTTTTTTGCCCGATTTCAGAATCAGCTCAATGATCGACAGCGCCGCGTCATCAGCCGGATGCTGGAGAAAGGTCTCAAAGGTTTTGAGGGTGGGATGAGCCCCAAAAAATATATCGTCATCACAGGCACCTCGAAACCAACAGCGACCAGGGATTTGCAGGAGTTGGTCGAGATAGGGGCTTTAATTTCTTTGGGAGCTGGGCGAGGTAGAAACTATCAGATCAACCTTTAAGATCGCTTTTTAAAAGACAGGGCCCGGAAACCCGTTACGCCACCAGAACTGTCCAACATGGAACCCGCTCCCCCGTCATGCCAGCGCCGCCACAAGCGCACGCGGGACAACGCTGCCCAAGCATAACGACCGTCTTCCTTTGCAGCCCGGCCTGATCAACTCACGGCGACACGTGGCCCGCCGGTGCTAACGATGGAGAATAGAAGGAGGTGAGCCAACCGGCTCAACGGGAAGGTGAAAATCCAATGAGCAAAAGACCCGAACACAGGCAAGCGTAAATCCTGAAAGCAGGAACAGAGAAATCTACCCGGACCGCACCGAGCATCGCCTTGGCCAATAACGATGTAAAGCATTGTTTTATAATGGTCTCTATTTTGGCTTTTATCAAAAGCAAAAATAGGATATTTTGAATATTTCGTTTGTTGCGTTTATTTCGTTTATGGGCTAGACTGGTCTTAGAACACAGGAGAACCACCATGGCCACCATGACCAGTAGAACAAGAGATCCAATTGTACCGACCGCGCAGGAGGCCGCGATCGCGCGCGAAGCCAGCCGTACCCTCGCGCCCTATCTGGATCATCTTGAAAATCTAAACTTTCAAATAGGGGAGGAGAGGAAAGCCACCCACAAGCTTGCCCTCCCGCCCTATGCCGTTCGGTTGTTGCTGGATCTGCTTACCGAGATGGCAGCCGGGAACGCGGTCACATTAATCCCCGTCCATGCCCAGCTGACGACACAGCAGGCAGCAGATGTCCTCAATGTTTCCCGCCCCTTTCTGGTCCGCCTTCTGGAAGAGGGGAAAATACCCCATCAGAAAGTCGGTACGCATCGCCGTGTCATGTTTGAAGATCTAATGCGCTACAAGAAGGATATCGACAAAGACCGGCAAAAAGCTCTCGATGAACTGGTTAAACAGGCACAGCACCTCGATATGGGCTATTAATTTTGGCAACGTTCACCGCACTGTACGATGCCTGCGTTCTCTATCCGGCGCCGCTCCGCGATCTCCTCATGGAGCTTGCGGTGACGGATCTTTTCCGCGCGAAGTGGTCTCAGCGCATCCACGATGAATGGACAGCTTCTCTGCTAAAAAATCGGCCCGACCTGACGGCCGCAGACCTTAAAAGAACCCGTGAGTTTATGGACATGAGCGTAAGGGATTGCGTGGTTGAAAATTTTGAAGAATTGATACCATCACTTCATCTTCCCGATTCTAAAGATAATCATGTTCTTGCCGCTGCCATCAAAGGAAGAGGGGATGTAATCGTTACCTATAACTTAAAAGATTTTCCCGCCAAGGAACTTGGCAAATACGACATCGCGGCTCAACATCCCGACGAATTCCTGACGCACGTCGTGGATCTTGCCCCGGGGATTGTCTCTGCGGCCTGCCGAACACATCGCAACAGGCTTAAAAATCCTGCCAAGTCAGTCGAGGAATATCTTGAATGTTTGGAAAAACAGCAACTAAACGAATTTGTCGCGAAGCTACGCGCTTTTGCGAACCTTCTTTAGGAATCGGAGGACGATTTGGGAGCTACCACCGCTAACACCTCTTCGAAATCGGCTTCCCCAGTGGATGATGTCACGTCGAGAGCGATCGACCCCAAAATTCGTCTTCACCTTTTTGTTGTTGCCGACGGACACTGCGAATTCACAGGCTGTAATGACTACCTCATAGAGCATCATCTTACTTTGACCCCTAGCAATTGGATGCTAATCGATACCGCTTCATTTTTTTCTTGAAAAGCTTCACAACCGGCAATTCTTCCCACCATGTCGTATAGCGGGGGGCTACGGAAGGCCAGGTGCATTGACCATTCCGGCCTGCCCCTCCGATGTCTCCGAAATGAACCGTCCGTGCCCCATGCCCGGCATTGATGAGATCGACAGCTTTCATCAGTCTGGCGATGTTGGTCCCGATTATCGAAGAGATCATGCCGCTCCATAGTGGCGGGTATAAGATCCAGCAGCATGACGCCGCATTTTTGAAATGCTAGGCCAGGCCGGTACATTTATCAAGGAGCGACATGGCGCTATTGATGACCGCTCCTCAAACACAAGCCGCATCCGCAGCAAAAGTCTCCACTTTTATTTTCTTCGCCCGTTCTCCCACCTGCGCCGCATCAAACTGAAACTGCAGCCGCATCCATCCCTCCGGCGTGCTGCCAAACGCTTTCGACAAACGAATAGCCATATCCCAGGACAGGTCTGCACCCTCGTTCACCAGATGGCTCAATGCCGACCGCGACACACCAAAAACCTTCGCCCCTTCGGTCACGCTCAACCCATGCGGCTCCAGACAGTCCACGCGCACCGAAAATCCCGGATGCGGCGGATTTTTCATTTTCAAAGCCTTCATAGCACTCTCCTTCTTCAATGGTAATCCTCTAAATTCACATCTAACGCATACCCATCCTCGAACCGGAAGGTAATGCGCTAGTTCGCCCTCACCGTTACGCCCCATTCCCCTTTCCGGCTTCCTTTCAAAGGATGACGCCTGTAGGAATGGATGTTCATATCCTTAATCACTTCCGCTTGGTACAACCGCGCCAGAATTGCCTTAATCCGATCACCATATCCGGTGCCAGCTTCCGGGCATCTTCCTCCTCGAAAAACCTTTTAAGCCCCCGGTGCCTGAAACTCACTATCATCTTCCACTGTAGCGTGTAGCGCGTCACTCATCAACTGATTCCATGCGGCCGCCTCTTTCCCGTTAAGGAAAACGCCGTCAGGCATCCCTGCCCCGTGTCCCCCCTGACATGCGAGCCAGATTTCCGCTTCCCCGCTTTCTATAGCCACCGCCGCCCTCCGGCCTGTGGGCTTTTCTCCCTACGCGCTGCACCGCCCACGCCAGCCTAAGAATGCTGTCATGTTCGCCGCTCCCGCGCTTCGGGTACGCCCTCCGGCTCCGGGCTATTCCTCCTTAAAAATGTTGCCTTGGCTCTCCGGCGCTTTGCGAGAGAGCCAATCACATTTTTTCAACGGAGGAACCACATGGCTACAGAAACAGACACCAAGAAACCCGCTCAGACTTTCCGCAAGGGAACCATTCAGGCCGCCGTCTGGGAGAACGCCAGCCGGGAGGCAATGTTTTACAGCGTCACATTCTCACGCTCGTACAAAGGCGTTGAGGACAGCTGGAGACACACCACGTCTTTCCATGCCGGCGACCTTGAGGCTTTGGCTGATGTCGCTTTTCAAGCCAGGCTTTTCATCATGAAAAACAAATAAGGAGAACATCATGAAAACATATCAACACTTCGCAACAGTCCTCACGCAGTTGCTCGGCAACGATACCGCTATCCGTCTTACCGTGAACGGCTACATGCCCTTGTCCGTTGAGGATATCGGCAAATCCACAGACGGCCATCGCCTCGTTTCTATCTGCCACTATGGTGCGCAGAACGGCGACCTCATGCGCGACCCGGATATGGTCTTTGAATTGCGCCAATGGCCGGATGCTCTTGCCGCAGAGCCTCTTTCCTTCCGGAACGATTACATGGGAACGATGCAGGAGGTTTACCGCTATGACGATTCAGGCAAGAAAACCCACGTTAATGCGCGCTTGAAACAGGATCTGAAATCCTTCGCCCGGACATGGTTTAAAAATCTCAAGGATCAGGGATTCCTCAGCGATACCGTTATTCGGGAGCGGCTCACCTGAGCTGTCTTTCCTCCCCTTCTCATCGGCGCGCGTTCACGCTGTCCTCGACTGGTTGTGTGTGCGACATCCCCTACACCCCTAGCGGAGGTTTGAACAGGCACTACATACAACAAGTAACGGCTGGTTTACGCGTTCGCCTTCTTCAAGAAAACAATTTTTCGATCACGCTCATGGGCAAAAAGAGCCTGATCGGCGGGTCTACCAGCGGCGTGAAATCATACTGTGTGTAAAACTCAGCGGCCCGACGGTCTTTCGCATCGACTACCACTGCCACCGACGCGACCTCCCGTGCAGTGCGCCAGCTGCGATGCAGGGCGTCCATGAGAAGATGTTCTCCGGCCCCTCGCCCCTGACGCTGCTTGTCGATGGCCAAGCGCCCGAGGAGTGTGGCCGGGATGACCGGATACCGAGGGAGTTTCTTCGCCACACTCTCCGGCCACGCGCCAATGTCCACGCTGATAGCCGAAAGGGTGTAGAACCCAATCACCCTGTTACTTTCCCCCTCGCACAGTACAAAAGTCGCGGCCACGCGCTTTCGCGTGTCCTGCCCCGCCTGTACCTCAAGGTAGTGATCCAGCGGCCCGCTGCCGCAGGTAAACCCTTCCTTGTCATGCTGCTTGCCGAGCGCCTCAACGCGGTAGGGGGTATCCCTCTTTTTCCCAAGCAACTAGATCCTCGTCCTCTCCTTGTAGCGTGTCGCAGCCTGACGAAGCGTCTTGCTGGGCGCGGCGGGCTTCACAAGAGTCTCTACAAAGATTCTCCGGTCACGTTCGCTCAGCGTCAGCACATCATGCGCGCGCAAGGCTCTCTCCGCAGCTTCCTGCACGCTCGCAATCAAAAAATCCGTCAGCGATCGGCCCTGCACTGTCGCAGCTCGCAAAAACAGATTCTTCTGCGCCTTACTGACACGCGCTTCAAGTCGCTCCACGCGGGGAGCCTTTTCTTCTGTTTCTAGATCGGTCGGCGGCATGATGTCCTCCTTGTGCTTCTGATTCAAGCGTACGGCACAGTGCCGTACATGTCAATGGCTATCCGTTTCCCCACGAGATTCCAGGCACTTGCCCTTCCCCGGTCCTCACAAGGAAAGCGCCGACAGGCATAACTGCCCAGTATCCCTTTGACAGGGCGGCAAGACTTCCTCCCCTACCACTTCCTTGCTTTTTGTGTAACCATGACGCCCTCTCGCCTATGGGCTTTTCCCCGGCGCGAGGCACCGCCCACGCCAGCAACGAGCCGCTGTCCTGTTCGCTGCGGATCCCGCGCCGGTACGCCCTCCGGCTTCCAGGCTCGCCCCTCTTTCAAATGCCGCTTGGCTCTCTAGCGTTGTGAGAGAGCCAACCAACATTTTTCAAAGGGGGAACGACATGGCTACATCACACTCAAAACCAGCGACTGCTTTCAGGTGCGGCGCCGTCAACGCCGCTGTCTGGGAGAATACCGGAGAAAGAGGCATTTTCTACTCCGTCACCTTTTCCCGTCCCTATAAGGACGTGGAAGGCAACTGGAAAACCTCGGCTTCCTACGGTCTCAACGATCTGGATGCCCTGGCATCCGTGGCAGAAATGGCCAAGGACTGGGTCCGTGGGCAAGCACGGTAAACAGCGTTGCTTCCCATCGGGAGCCTCTGGCGCTCAGCGCCGGGGGCTTCCCTCAAGGAGTCACTACGATGAACACCTATCACCATTTCGCGACAGTCCTGACTCAGCTGCTCGGCAGCGAGACCGCCGTCCGCCTCACGGTGAGCGGCTCTCTGCCCTATTCGTCGAACACATTGGGAAATCCGCAGACGGCCACTGCCTGGTGTCTCTCTGCCACGATCGCGAACAGAATGGCAACCTGATGCGCGATCCCGAACTGGTCTTTGAACTCTCGTTATCCCCTCTTGCCTCCATGGCAATGCCGCTATCTTTCCAGAACGATTATATGGGTGTTCTACAGGAGGTGTACCGGTATGACGAAGATGGTAAGAAGACCCGCGTCAATGTACGGTTGAAGCAGGAGCTCGCCTCCTTCGCCGAGACTTGGTTCGCCAATCTCAAGGACCAGGGGTTCCTCGGCGATACTGCCACACGAAAAAGGCTCTCAGGAGCCTTCTATTCATAATGAAGCTACATCACCGACCGCCGCCATGGCCATAATCCTTCGTCTCGCTCGCACATTGGGATCCCTCCATTTGATAACATCGTTTGTAATGAAGCCGCGCAGCAGTTTGAACCATTCCAGGTGTTATCCTTCTTCTAGCACGAGGCGACCCTCTGCACGGTTAGGTTTCGATGCCTAACAGGCTCCACCAGTCGCGTGCCGCGTGCAGCACGCGCACGATCGACACGCCGTCAGGGTGCGGCAGATAGAAAATCAGCTGGTTGTCGAAATCCTTAATGCGCCACTTGCGGATGCCCGCGAGACTGGGGTGTTGCAGCGTCAGCGGGGCACCGAGCATGGGCTGACAGGCCAGATCGTTGAAGCTGGCCTCAGCGTTGGTCAGAAAACGCTGCGCCATGTCCAGGCCCGCCACTTCCGCCAGATAGACGAACTGCTCTACCAGGTCGCGCCTGGCTGCCGCACGCTGATACACCGTCGGCATCAGCGCGGTGTCTTTCGGGCCGTCAGCTTCGCCAGGGCTTCGCTGCGAATGTCCTTCCAGTCCGCCGGCGTCAGGACGCTCTCGGCGCTGTTCAGACCTTCCAGTAATTTCGCTTCCAGCAGGTCTTCCGCTTTGCGTTTTTCGTCGGCTCGAATCAACTCACGCACATACTCGCTCGCGCTGCTGTAGCGACCTTGGGCGATCTGCCCATCCACGAATTGCTTCAGGGGATCAGGGAGAGAAATATTCATGCTCTGCATGGTGCACCTCCTGCTCTTACCTCCAACAATGCCATACATAGGGAGAGATGGCAAGGATTGGCATTACGTGTCATTCTGGCTCACGCACACGTCAGCGGTCGGGTGACTTACACGCTGTGCGCGAGCCCTGATCTCGACCTGTCCGTACGGGATGAGGCCCCTGCCTTTGAATTTGTCCGAATGCATTTACGGGGTATCAAAAGCGTCAGCCTGAGAATGTAGCCAGTGTCAGACTCGTCCTACAGGAGAGGGCGGATATTGCTTACAGTAAGACGAGTTTGAACTGACGGGTGGAACTAACCCGCTGGCCAGCGGCTAACGCTGCATCGAAGCGCTTGAAGGGACGGGGCACGTGCGGCGTGCGGCGCGTGCTGAGATAGTACACCTGCGGACGATGCTTCAGCTTCACACTCAGGTGCCACACCTTGGTTCTGCTGCGCCATATCGTCATGTCTTCTAGCCCGGCGATCTTGACCAGGTGTCTGAGCACGTCTTGCTGCAGGCATTGCACGCGCGTGGTTGACGATCCGTGGCCGGGTTTGTGCTTCATCTCGTCACGTCAACGGGGCCCACGCATAAACTGACCGAGGTGTTTCCGAATGGCCTCGCGGCGTGATGATAACACGGTCATCGTAGCTCTTCGCCGAGTCCTACTCGTGGTGCTCCCGTCTGTCACAGACGGTGGGAAGTGGGACGGAAAAGTCGGGGATGGTGTGTTCGGCCGCGTTCAGGATGCGGTCCTTCTCGTGCAGATAGATCATGGTGGTCTGGATGTCGGCATGACCCAGCATGGACTGGACCTGTCTGATCGTCGCACCATGTTTCAGTGCGAGCGTGGCGGCCGTATGTCGAAGCGAATGCGGGGAGATCGGACGGACGCTTTGGGTATCCGGGTTGATCAGCCGACTGAGGCCCGCCTCCTCGAGATGGTGGCGCATCATGGCCTGAATCGAACCGACTCCTAAGGGCCGGCACCCTCGAGTCTGGGCGACATTCTGCCTCTTCGAATGATACTTGCCCGGGCCCCGCAGCCAGGCAAACAAGGGGTGCTCGGGAAGCGGACCACGGAACGGTTCCGTGGGGCCCCCACCATGATGCCGGCGGTCATGCATCCGGAAATAGGCGGTGAGCGCATCGAGCACCCAGGGTGCCAGCACCACCGGCTGTTCGGCACTACTGCTGCCTTTGCGGTGGAGATAGAGGATGGGGTGGCCATCCCGGTGATTGAGATGCCGGCGCTGCGCCCGCGCGAGTTCGATGCTGCGGGTGCCGGTACTGACCCAAAGTAGCGTCATGGCATAATCGCGCAACACCTGCTCTTGGGCGGCCGGGTCGGTGACGGTCACATCGAAGGTGGCGATCAGGCGTTCGACTTCGGGCTCGGTCAGGCTGTCCCGGACGAACCGTTTGGCGACTTTCATGCCCTTTACTGCGCTCATCGGGTTGTAGGGGATCTGTGCGGTCCGTTTCAGCCACTGACAGAAAGCGCGTAAGCTGGCGAGGTAGACGTTGATCGTCCGCGCCTCCAAGCGTTTGTGTGTCCCCTCCCGCTGTTGGAGGGTGAGGCTGGCGCGGTAGCCGTGCAGCAACTGTTCGGTGAAGCTGTCCGGCTGGCCTTCCCTCGCGCGGGCCTGGCCCCACCAGCGAAAAAAATAGGTCAGACTGCGGCGGTAGAGGAGCTGGGTACTCCGCGCGGGATAGGTGGCACAGAAGGGCGAGACCACCGCGGCCAGAAAATGATCAAACGCGGGGCTGTCGACCGCCACCCCAGTCGGCCATGTGAGGATGGAGAGGGTCTCGAGCTGGACCTTGGGTCGGGTCGCCGGCAGCCAGGGTTGTAACGCCTGGTCGATCACGCGGGGGTCGCCGTCTGCCGACCCTGCCGTCTCAGCCGTCTCAGCCGGCGGTTCGTCGTCCTGCTCACACCCCATAGACCTGTTTTCCTCCGACCGTTCAAAACCCGCGCTGGCGTGCGGTGTCATCTGTATCACACTACAAACTCCATATCTACTGAACATCGACTAATGACCACTTAATCGATCTTCAAGCGATGCAGACCCCATTGACAGGGGTCTTATTTAGGCGTCTAATCCATCCCGGCATGAGTCAACGCTCTGAATGAGAGGTAACTCTTTGTCTTTCTTTAATAATTCAGACGTTCTAAACACCGCATGAGAATACGCACTGACAAATTGGAGGGATGCAGATGCCTCATGGAATTGGACCTCTAAACTCAGCAACGTCTCCTCTACCGGTGACTGATCCCCTGGTCTTCGAACGATTCCGACAGGTGCTCGATCACTCGACGTTTCGAAAAATGCCGCCAGGCAAATCATTGCTCTATCTGCAGCTGCTACGGTGGTCTCATGGCAATGGAAAAGAATTGATTGAAGCCTCACGCCTTGAGATGTGTGCCTGGACAGGGCTCGCACTTGAGACGATTAAAAAATATGTACCACAGCTCATGGAGGAAGGGCTTATCCGGCAAGTGCGCGAATCGACTCCGATCAATGCCGCCGCCTATGAGGTGTGTTGGTTGGCGGCCTCTTCGGCTGCTCCTACCACAGCCCATCCTGCGGCGGTTTCCTACTATGTCGATCAGCTCACAGCACGCGAGCTCAAGGAGTGTACTCGGATTGAAGTGCTCCTCACGCGCGAAGAGCGGCGCCAAATACAAAGTGCGGTTGGCGATTCGCTTCGAACGTTGGGCATTCCCTGGAATTATGAGCTCATCAAAAAACTGATTAAGTGGTACCACCTGACCCATTCTCCGTACCGGGATCAACTCGAACGCGATCACCCAGACTGGTTTGCTACCCCCTAAAGATCGAAGTCATTAAACATTATAAATGAAACAACCAATCAAGGCATGCGGGATAAAACGTTATACACAATCTTGATGTGATGATTGTGAAAATACGCATACTGAGGATATCTCTGCCTGTGACCTAGAAACCAGTTGCGTTGACGCAACTGTAATAGTTTATTACTTTTCTAATTAATACAGTAAACCATTCTCCACATTAATTAGCTGGAATACGGCAAATGGGTTGCGTCAACGCAATTGACAAAGATTCATAATATAGTATGGGGTGCATTGATGTGGTGCCCAGCTTCCGTGGCAGATTCTATTCCCCCTGGTGGTACCTCCAGCCTAAATACATCATAACTACGATATTAATGACGCGCTCTTGAGCCAGTCCACCTGCTGTAATAGTCCCATTTGCAGGGGATCTTGCCTTGGCCATCCACAATACATCAACAAAAGTCCTTGACATTATATGTCAGCACAGATAAGAGGATCATTAAGCATGACAATTCATCATAACTAGGGGGCTAACAGTGACCAGAATAGTCGCTATTTCGTCCCACAAAGGTGGTGTTGGCAAGACTACTACGGCTGCGAATCTTGCCGCTGGTATCGCTCGAATGGGTAAGAAACGGGTCCTTGTGGTTGATGTCGACCCCCAGGCCAACCTGACTGCAACTCTGTTTCCACACGAACGGCGGGAATATAAGGGTGCCATTACGCTAGCACAGGTCTTGGGGGGCACGGCCGTGCTCGATGATGCCATTGTTGAAACAACCACCAAAAATCTTGACCTCATCCCCTCACACATCGACCTGTTTGAGCAGGAGGGTTACATCCAAAATACGCCTCGGGCCCTTCTGGGACTCGACGCGGCATTCAAGCAATCTGCGCTCTTGAGTCGCTACTTCATCTGCTTACTCGATTGCCCCCCCAACCTTGGGACGTTCATGTCGAATGCCTTGTACGCGGCTCATCATGTAATCGTGCCGGTCGGCGCCGGCGATAAGTACGCGCTGGACGGGCTGCGCTCTCTGCAAACAAAAATTGGACAGGTCAATGTGGTGAAGACGGATCGCAAGACCGAGTTGCTGGGATATCTATTGACTCGATGCGACATGCGTACAAACGTGGCGAAGACAATCGTAAAAACCATGCGAGACACGTTTGGCGAGCAAGTCTTTAAGACTGCGATTCGTGAAAATACGGAATTCGGAAAAGCGATCATGGTCAACAAGACCATCTTCCAGCAGGAGTTGCGCGCTTCCGGAGCTGAAGACTATGCCAGCTTGGCCGCGGAGGTGATCGCGCGCCTCGCACTTGACCACTCGAAACAGGGTGAGGGTGACGACTCGCCGCGCTCGGAATCCCCTGTTAGCGAATCAGAAGTCGGGGTCAACTGATGTCTCAGAAGATGTCCAAAGAACGGGAGCGTCTGCTGGCTGAAGGTAAAAAGGCCCTGGCCGGGTTGGGCATGTCGAATCAGTCCGCGGTCGAGGAAGTACTCAAGGAGACATTAGGGGAAGACATCCGCGCTACGCCAAGCGCCACGCCTTCCTTGGAGAACCGTCATGCCCTCGACGAAGACCGAGAGGGTGCTCAGGCCGCTGAGCGAATCTACAATCTACCTCTCCATCAGCTGGAACCCAGTCCGGACCAGCCCCGCATGAACGTGGAGCCGGACCCAGAGCTCGTGGAGAACATCCGAGTGCATGGGATACGCACCCCGATTCATGTCAGACCGCTAGGAAAGAATCGCTATGAAATCGTCGCTGGTGAACGACGCTGGCGTGCCTCGCAAGCGTTGGGACTCCAGACGATTCCCGCACTTGTGCGACAGGCGTCCACAGACTCCGCAGCCGCAGAGGCCCTGCTCGATAACCTATTGCGGAAGAATCTCTCGGGCTTTGAGGAAGCGAAGGGCTACCGAAAACTCATCGATCAGCACCACTACCGCCAGAATGAACTTGCCCAAGCCCTAGGGTGCGACAAAACACGTATATCTCGGGCCTTGCACGTTCTCGAACTTCCAGAGGCGATTCTCGATCTGACCTTAGGGCCTGGATCTCCGCTCTCATTCACCCATGTACAGGAGCTCCTTCCCCTGCGATCCAATCCCATTCGACTGGAACGGGTGGCTCGCCTCGCCGTTGAGCAACAATGGACCGCCAAGCGAATCCGTGAAGAGATCCTCCGTCAGCCGCGCATCAATCAAGGTGCCCAGTCGGTGCGTTTTACTCCCAAGGGAGACAACGGAGCCTTTTTTCTCGTCATTCGCTTTCATCCGAATCGGCTCAATGATGTTCCTATCGTCATGGAGGCATTAGATCAAGCTCGAGATTATGTGGCCCAAGCCCAAAAACAAAATCCTTCCTCCTGACGTTGCTTTCGCCTCTGGACTGACCGGTTCCGCTCTTCTTTTGACTCTCACAAGTTTCGAACGTTTACGGTTCGGAGATTCAACTTTTCTTCCTGCTCTGCGATTAGCCCGTGCGGGTCCTGACGATACCTCCCGGATCAGCAACATTTTCCCCAACAAGGCCACGGGGCCCGCAAGGGGCTAGGTTATCCACAGGGCAAGTGAGAGCCAAAGGACGATTTCGTGAGAGTGAAAAGAAATTAGTGAGAGGCAAAGGATAGCAATGGGCCGTTATTTGGTGAGACTCAAAAGAAATCTTGTGAGAGTGAAAAGAACCGTGAGAGTGAAAAGAAACTGTGTTGTCCCATAAGTCCGCTATTTGATTGATGATCGTGGCTCTGACTAAGACGTGGAAATGTGGACTTACGTAAAGAATTACGAAAGAAAAGACTAATACGTAACGGAGGACTACGTGAGTAAACACATCTCCTTGGGATCAAATACAGAATCAACCGGAGGAACCTCCTCCGTGGACGCGGTCATAATTCCTGAACCGACTTTTATCCAGAGTGAGCGCATCCTTAACCGCCATCAGATTTGGAGCGTGAAGGCCAGCAAAGGAGTTCGAACGGCTCATAAGAAATCGATTGTGAGTGAGGTGAAGGTGGGGGATGAACTTCACCGACATTGCTTAACGGTTTATGGTGGAGATGGGCTCCCGAATACGTTGGATTTGGAATTCTTCCGTGCCATGGAGCAAGTTCTCACAGAACAACAGCGGAAGAAAGAAGATGCCCCCTTGGAACAGACGGTCGTGTTGCGGGCAAAGGACATCATTGAGGCGGCAGGCAAGAAAAAATGCGGGTCAGCCTATCGGGAATTACGCCGCTTCTTTGTTCGATTGGGCGCCACGGCTCTGGGGCTGGAGATCACAGAGCCCGGTCGGCGAGGTCAGGAGCAGTTGGTGCATATTTTCGAAAATCTCACGCAAGTCCTGGATGAGGACGCCGGTCCACAGAATATGCAGGTACATCGCATTCGTCTCGCCGACTGGTATGTTGAAAGTTTTAATTCGGGTAACTGCTGGGTGGTCGATCATGCCTTATTCACCCGCCTCACGCGCCCGATCTCTCAATTGTTGCATCAAGCATTGCATGCCTTATTTCCGGATGGGGGAGGGGAAGCGAGAATTCGCTATGCGGAACTCGTACGCAATTGGCAATTAACGCCGCGATCAGGCCTCTCAAAAATTCGAGAGCAACTCGATCCCGCACATCAGGAGCTGCAGAGCCTTGGGTTTTTGGATGGGTGGGGATATACCGCTTTGAACGGTGACAAAAATGATCTTCAAGTACGGTGGGTGGCTGGACCTGCCTGGTGGGAAGCCGATCGTGCCTGCCGCCATTTAGGTTTGGCCAGTCAATTACCCGATGGAATTCGTGACCCATTGCTGCCGTTTCGGGCTCCGGCAACCAAGCTCCACGAGGAGGAGGAGAGTCGAATCAAGGCCACGGTGGCCGAGGTGTTGGATTTTGTCGGCATTAAAGATAAACGGTTTACACCTTTTTGGACTCAGGCCGCACGAGATATTCCCTTAACGCGAATTCGAAAACTAATCGGTGATGTTCGGGAACGCGTGATGTGTGGGCAACGAGGTGGAGCCAAGGACGACCGGGTGATGAACCGGGGCGCGTATCTGCTGTCGCTGCTTAAATTGGAGGCCAGAAAGCGGCAGTTATCATGGGGAGATAAGAACTGAAAGGGACAAGCTTGGGCACAAAGTGCGATCAAACTCAATCAACACGCCCGGCCGATACGGCCATTGCCATCTTCGAATGGGTGTATCGATTCAAAGTAGACATGCGTGACGACCCGACCGCACCACGGCTTTTCTGATTCGTTTTTTCTCTCCTGGCGCGGTGTCGTTGAACCAACGAATGAAACGCGTCATCACCTCAGGTATACGCGAGGATGGGAGTGCCTCGAAGTGCACCTTTTCTTTTCCTACTGGCCCTGAATCACCTGCATGGGTTCGGTGTGTGTGCGCCGCATGCCAGCCTGAACGCGCTTGCTCCCCGACATGATTATTTTGTGCCGTCATAGAGCTTTGCTTCGGAGAGCGGCTTTGCGAAACTCTTTCGCACATCGACCATTAGGGGGCTGCGACACCCTGTGTTCATTTGTCTCCTGCGCGCGCGCTCCCGGCCAATCCTAAATTAGGCCGGATGGAGGACCTCCTTTCTCTGCTCGCATCGAGAACGGATCCAATCCTCCATCCTGAGGTAATACAGCGGATCGGTCCTACAGAGCACCGTGACTAGCGTAAACGAGGCTAATGATCCTTCAGGGGGGGAAGAGTCGAGGAACCACCACCTGGTCATCTCACAGCAAAAGGTTGGAGTTGTGGTCCCGACCACTCCTTTCTAATTTTATTAGCCTCCAGACGATCTGTAACAACCAGTCAATTCTCACATCGCAAAGGCATAGGGTTCCAGGTTGGTCTCGCTGAGTCGTAATTTTTCAGAGGCGGTTGTTGGTATTAATTATGGTGTTGCAGGATATGGCTTTCGCCGGGTATTGTATTACATTGTTTCTAGGCTTCATTATCGTTCGCAGGGGCAGCTCAAAGGAGGAGCCTGCAATGGCTGTGGAGGAGGGGGGCTTTTAAATCGTCTTTTCTCCGCTCTGCAAAAATGGAAGGGTGCGTCAGCTCCCGAGTGGTTTGCCCGTCAGAAGGGATTCGTGGGTATGCGTGCCGGTGAAGCGGTGGACGAACAGCTGGTTCCGGATATAGAGGGTCACCTGGCCCGGTGAGGCGGGGGGGAGCTAGTATGACTAAACGAGTGAATACTATTAGCGTCGACTTAGGAGGGCTCAAAGAACCCTGGTTAGACTGGTGTGCCAGGCAGAAGACGCAGCCGAGTCATGCGCTCCGACAAGTTCTGGCCAAGGTCGTTCAGGGTGGTCTCCCCGGATCCATATCCCCTCGAGCCGTGGTCAGAAATCGACCTGAAAGGCCCATGGTTCGGGTAGAGATTAAACTCACCGAGTCCGAGCACGGTACTCTCAAACGGATGGCACAGGCGCAAGGGTTTACGGTTGCCAAGTGGATCATTGCCTTGATTCGGACTCGACTCGTGGGACACCCACAATTTGGCCAATCAGAATTGGAAGTGCTCGCCCGTTCCAACCTGCAACTATTGGCAATCGGGAGAAACCTGAATCAACTCGCCAAAGCGCTGAATACCTCTCCGGATGAGAGGAGTGCCTTTCGGGTCGAACTCATCACCGAATTATCTAGGCGCATTGAAACTCATACGACCACCGTGTCGAGTGTGATGAGAGGCAACCTGGAGCGATGGCACATCCAATGATGCCCCAATTTGCCAATAGCACAGATGCCACCTTAGATGAATGGGGTAGTCGCCTCTTTAATGTGTCTGCGTCGACCGTGCGACGAGGACATGAGGGTAGGACAGGCCGGGGGGGCCAATCACACGCGGGCACAGGTGGACACTTACACACTCCAGAGGCGCGGGCGCGCTTCGTGCGGCAAAAGCTTCGTGACATGGTTCGATGTGCCCCGCAGGTCATGGTCAAGCTCGCCAAAGCCACGAAAGGCCTGCGCGGGATTTCAAATAATCTCAGTTATATCTCTCGGGATGGGAAGCTAGACATTGAAGATCAAGACGGACATATCATCACGGGTAAAGAGGCCGTTGGAGATCTCAAGCGCGAATGGCAACATGGAGGGTTTCCAATCCCTGGGAATTCCGAGATGCGCGATGCCTTTCATATCATCTTGTCCATGCCGAAGCTGACCGACCCAATCTCGGTTCAACGCGCCGCCCGTGAATTTGCGAAACGTGAGTTTGCCAATTATCAGTACGCCATGGTGCTGCATACTTTCGAGACAGACCCGGACCCACATCCTTCGTCTCATCCGCACGTACATCTCACCGTTAAAACCGCAGGACTTGATGGGACACGGCTAAACCCAAGAAAGCTCGATCTCCAACGTTGGCGAGAAGGATTTGCTGAAGCGCTTCGGGAACATGGGATCGACGCCACCACTACGAGCCGTATTCATCGCACAACTCAAGAGCGGTGGAAGGTTCGGCATTTCGTGGAGGGCGCGACACAAACCATACGCGTGGACCGTAGCAGACGAGAGACCCACGCACCACATGTTCAGCGCGAGATAATGAAAAACTATGAAGGGGTCATGAAAGCCTTGGCGCGTTCTGATCGAGGAGATGATCGGCAGCTTGCGGTAGACTTGGTACGTCACTTAGCCGGACAGAGCCGCATGCAGGAGAAAGAAAAGGGGCGATCACCGGAACGTGAATAGTCACCGTTCTGTGCCAATCGCAAGAGCAGCGGTTTCGTAAGCTTTTCAGTCACTCCCGCATAAACCAACGTGATTTCTGCTGAACCTCGCTCTTAAAGCCGCCTCCCGGACTTTTGTAAGCTTCGTTTTATTGAGTTGAAATGAGCTAGATTGAGATCGTATTTGTTGTATATAAAACACTCCTGTGACACGTAGGGTTAGTACTATATAAGGCGCAGAGCATCATGCCACAGATGAGCGTAGGGGAGGTGGGTTTAATTGCCCAATGGATATTAAAGGGTAATCAATTCACATGCTTCCCCATTGGCTAAAATCATTGGGAGCTAACAACCCGTAAGGTCGAACCGACGGCCCATTCATTAAGAGGCCTCCCGAGGCCAGGGAACCAAGGTAGCGGTACCATTTACCAGATCGCGTGTGAGTGCCTACTAGGGCGCGTGCGCAAACTTGATCGTGTGCTCACGGGCATTACGATGCTGAATTCCGTCCCTTGGGCCTGAAAGTAACCCCGATTAATCTTCTAGTTCTTGTGGCCAAGGCAGGCCCCATTTGGCGTATCGAGATCGTGAATGGTCTGCACCTCGACCCATCCACGCTGACCCGGAATCTGAAGATTATGCTCACCAATGGGTGGATCAAGAGATTGCCCATGAAGAAGACGGCCGTGGCCTCCCAGTAGAGGCGAGGGCCCAAGGTTGTGACCTGCTGAATCAAATCGGTCCGTCGTGGCGAAAAGCCCAAACGCGCACGCAAAAACTTATTGGTGATGGTGCGGCACTATTACGAAAGCTTGCTTCAAATAGAATCGAAGCATCATCGGGTAGGGGACGGCTTTTTGGGGAGCATATATTATATATGTAAATATATTGATCCGATTCACAAGAAGAACATCATGAAACTTACTCTGGATAGTAAATTTTTTCCACGGTGGTGTTCCGCACGAGGCATCAACACCATAGTCCGCCGCCAGTCTTTCGCTTGCCAATTTAACCAGCGTTTGCTGTATGCTGACTAACATTCGTCTGTCTGTCTTGTCGCCAAGCTCCGAAGCAAGACCTTTAATCGCCATTGCAAGCAAATATTCTCGGGAAGCACCGGAAATCTTGGGTCCATGCGGGATGATTGCGTCCAAGGCATGCGACCGGATCTTATCTGCCCCAAAAAAGAAACTTGCTAGCTTTCCTTGCGTTCATAATTGTTCCCCTTTTTAATTACCTATCAACCACTGTTTCTTCATGGCTGTCTTATGGGTGAAGACTTTAATGAGCAATCGCTAACCGTACCAATATACATCCAGGACGGAACCGTCTGTCCCGATCCACATGCTTTCCATGCTGTTAGGAATGCGCGATACACCATGCTGATGCCGGCATTGCGTTCCCCGTGCCTCGAAAGTCAACCCGTATCATCTCCCACCCCCTTCAAACCGTAGAATCGTACTCACTCTTTCTTCCGCCTCTGCCTGCCGCAGTTCTTCAGAGAAAAAGCGTAACTGCTGTGGCTCGCCAATCGGATTGTCTTGGTCAAGAGTAGGACCGCTCGGAGTCCTAGACAGTGTAGTCACGAGATATTGAGCCAGAGGGCGAGGCAACGGATGTGGACGGCGGCAAGGAAGGACGTGCTGTTTTTGGCGTATCTTGTTGCAATGCCGCGCCATCTTTTGAGGTGCAGGAACGCGTTTTCGATCAGGTGGCGCAATTTGTAAAGGTCTTCGTCATATGGCCTTTGATTGACGCGATTTTTCTTCGGGGGAATCACGGCGTTCATGCCTTGCGCGGCGGCCTGTTCAATGATCGCGTCGGTATCATAGCCCTTGTCCGCGATAAGCTGATCTGCATCAATGCCCTCGATCAGCCTTGAAGCCTGTGTGCAATCAGCGGCGGTACCGTGCGTAATAATAACTCTGACCGGCAGACCAAACGCATCCACGGCCAGATGCAGTTTGGTGTTGAGCCCCCTTTTGTGCGGCGCATCTCCTGATTGCCGCCACGCGCTCCGGCGGCATGAGGATGAACCTTGCAATGGCTGGCGTCGATCATCAGCCATTCGTAATCAGGCGCATCAATCAAAACTTCAAGCAGCCCTTCCCAGATGCCCTTGTCCCGCCAGCGGATAAAGCGGCGGTGCGTGTTGCTCCACCCGCCGTATTCCGGCGGCAAATCGCGCCATGGCGCACCCGTTCTCAAAATCCAGAAGACCGCATTGATAAACAGGCGGTTGTCTTCGGCAACACCGCCCCAGGCGCCTTTGCGCCCCGGTAAATGCGACGCCAAAAGCTTCCATGTTTCATCGGATATATCGTGGCGGCGGTAGGCGGGGGGCGAGTCTTTCATGCGAGCCTCCTTCTGTGGCTCACCGATTCTCTCACATTTCCAATCTCGTGACTACACTATCTAACAGGCTGCGGAAAAACTCGACTTTTGCACAATACGCCGCGGGCAGCTCACGTGACCGGTTGGTATCAGAATAGCCAACAGGATGCGCAAAAAGGCCGTCCAGCAAGGCCGCAGTGAGCGAAGAGGCGAATCGTACTCTTGCCGTACGGTGAGCCTCTGAACGATGCGAGAACGCCGCTGGCGGACTTTTTCCGCATCCTGCTAGAGCCGAGCTTACATCGCGTAGAAGACGGGCAACTATATCCCCTCGATCGAGATCGAGAGTTCCAACGGTGGATCCAGCAACCATCCCTTGGACAAATATACTGTAAGGTGCCAGGCTGGCCCGCATCGTGTTCCATGAGTGCAACGACAAAAATGGCATCGTCGGGATTCTGTATTCCTACAGGTTGGCCCGTTGTGCCCAAAAAGATTGACTATATCCTGGCGAAAAATAAGTTCCACCTGCATCTACACCTTGGAATGGGCCGTATCTTGTCACCTCGAAAGTTGGGGGCGGTGCTGGGATACCGGGTCGAGTACTACGCGTGAAAGATCAACGACCGTTACCAGCACGTATGGTTCATCAGACGCAGACGAATCTTCTTCTTCCACTATTTTTCTCGACGAGCCGACCTCCGGTGTGGACCCGATCAGCCGCCGGAGCTTCTGGGACCTCATTTACGAGCTGGCCGAGCGGGGCGTCACGGTCTTCGTGACCACGCACTACATGGAAGAGGCCGAGTACTGCGACCGCTTGGGGTTGATCTATCGTGGCGAATTGATCGCGTCCGGAACACCCGACGAGTTGAAGACGCGCTTCATGCAGGACGACATCATCGAAGTGCTGTGCGAGCAGCCGCAGGAGGCGATGCTGGCGCTCGAGGGCGTCAAGGGAGTGAAGGCGACCGCCTTGTTCGGCAAAGGTGTGCACGTGGTGGTCGAGCGTCGGGCGGAGGGGGTGATGACTGGGATCGCACGCGCGCTGGCGGATCGAAACGTGTCGGTGTCGCGGGCGGAGCGGATCGTGCCGTCGCTGGAGGACGTGTTTGTCTCGTTGATCGAGGCGCGGGATCGACAGGAGCGGCCACAAGCCGAGGTGGCGGGATGAACGGGCGGCGTATCTGGGCGGTCGCCCGCAAAGAGGGCATTCATATCAGCCGGGACTGGCGCAGCCTTGTCATGGGGATCGCCATTCCCATCCTCTTGTTGATCCTGTTCGGCTATGCGCTGACCTTGGACGTGGACGCGGTGCCGCTGGTGGTGTGGGATCAGAGCGGTACGGAAACCAGCCGCCGCTTCATCGGTCATTTTGACGGCTCGTCATATTTCAGCCTGCGCCGCTATGTGCAGACCTATGCGGAAGTCGAGCAGGCAATCGATGAGGGGAGCGCTCTGGCGGCGCTGATCGTCCCGACCGATTTCGGCCCGGATCTAGCAGCGGGACGGGTGGCACGGGTGCAAGCCATCCTGGACGGCAGCGACTCGAATACGGCGACGATCGTACTCGGCTACGTGGAGACCGTGGCGCGGACCTACAATCGGGACCTGGCGATCGAACAGACTGCCCGCACGAGCGGCCGGACCGTCATGGTTCCGCTCGACTTGCGCCCGCGCGTCTGGTTCAACGCCGATATGGAATCCAAGAACTACATCATTCCGGGATTGATCGCGGTGATCATGATGGTCATTGCCGCGATGCTGACCTCGCTGACGGTGGCGCGGGAGTGGGAAGCCGGCACGATGGAGCAAGTGATTTCCACGCCGTTGAAAGGCCCCGAGCTGATCCTTGGCAAACTCCTGCCGTATTTCGGAATCGGCCTATTCGATGTGCTCGTGGCCGTGCTAATGGGCGAATTCCTGTTCAGAGTGCCGTTGCGCGGCAACGTCGCGCTCCTGTTCAGCATGGCGGCCGTCTTTCTGGTCGGCGCGCTTGCCCTCGGCATGTTGATCAGCATCGTGACCAAAGCGCAATTGCTGGCCAGTCAACTCGCCATGGTGCTCACGTTCTTGCCGGCCTTCCTGCTGTCCGGGTTTATGTACGACATCAGCAACATGCCGGACGCGATTCAGGCCATTACCCATGTGGTGCCCGCCCGGTACTTCGTGTCGCTGTTGAAGGGCATTTATCTCAAAGGGATCGGCCTGGAGCTGCTGATGCTGGAGGCGACGCTGCTGGCCGTCTTCGGCCTGCTCGTGCTCCTGGCCGCTAATCTAGTCTTCAAGAAAAAGCTTGTGTGAGCACAGGATGTTCGAACGGATCACGCACATGCTGATCAAGGAATTCATCCAGATCCTTCGCGATCCGCGAATGAGGACCGTGATTTTCGCGATGCCGCTCGTGCAGACGCTGGTCTTCGGCTATGCCGTCACGACGAATGTGACCCATATCCCGACGGCGATCTTCGATCTGGACAACAGCCGTGCCAGTCGCGAACTGGTCGCCCGGTTTACCGGTTCCGGCTATTTCGACGTGGTGGCGTATGTCGGTCGGGAAGAAGAGGCGCAGGACCTTGTGGATCGTGGTGCGGTCAAGGCGGTGCTGCAGATGAACAAAGGGTTTGGGGACGATCTCCGCGCCGGCCGGACGGCCCCGGTACAGGTCATCGTGGACGGGACGGACTCCGACACGGCGGGCATCGTGCTGAACTATGCCGGTCAAATCGCTGGCCGGTTCAGCGAGACCGTGCTGCAGACGCGCGTGATCCGGGCGACCGGTGAGCCGGCTACCCCGGCTCGGGTCAAGCTGGAGACACGCGCTTGGTTCAACGAGAATCTCGAATCGCGGAACTTTTACGTCCCCGGCGTCATCGTGCTGATCGTCACGCTGGTCACGCTCATGTTGTCCAGCATGGCGGTAGTCCGCGAAAAGGAAATCGGCACAATCGAACAAATCATGGTGACCCCCATCAGGCAGGTAGAGTTCATTCTGGGCAAGACCTTGCCGTTCGCGCTGATCGGCTTCGCCGACGTGGCGTTGGTGACCGTGATCGCCGCCTACTGGTTCGAGGTTCCCATCAGGGGCAGCCTGTTGCTCCTCGTCGGTGCGACGAGCCTCTATTTGATGAGCACGCTGGGGATCGGCTTGCTCATCTCGACCATCAGCCGGACGCAGCAGCAGGCGATGATGAGCGCGTTTTTCTATTACTTCCCTGCCATGCTGCTCTCCGGCTTCGTCTTCCCGATCGCCAACATGCCCGAGACTGTGCAATGGCTGACCTACCTCAACCCGCTGCGCTACTTCCTCGTCATCATCCGCGGGATCTTCTTGAAAGGAGTAGGGCTGGAGATTCTCTGGCCGCAGATGGCGACGCTGTTGATCCTGGGGTCGCTCACGCTCTGGGTGGCAACCAGACGATTTCAGAAGACCGCTTTGTAGAGGGAGCGGTCGATCGAGCATGCCCACATTGTGCAAGAACAGGCCATTTTCGCGGCGGGATCCCAGGAAGGGGATGGTGGGACGAGGGCTTGTTCGGCCGGACGATGCATAGACGCAGGTGACGGGAACACCGGAGAGGATATTGCCATGGTGCGAGATGGAGCCCGACCGGCAAGCGCCGTATTTCGCAACACGGCTCTCGACGACCTTGATTCGTGTCTGACGACATGCGAAATATAAGAAATGAATGCAGGTAAGGAAGGTGTGCGATGCAACAGGCAGAACATGACGAGAAGAAGGGGATGACGTCGACGGGTGTGTGGACGACCTACGATGTCCTCGCATCCCTCGGGCAACTCAAACTCGAGCCGGCCTGGCTGGAGGGCAAGGACCACACGATTATCCTGACGAAGTCTGCAGCGATGCGGGTCGTGTTACGGGCGCTGCATGCGGGGAGTGCATTGGGGACACATAAGGCGGATGGACAGATTTCCGTGCAAGTGCTCCAAGGCCGGATTGAATTTATCGCCGATGGCCGGACGGTCGAGATGAGGCAGGGGCAATTACTCGTCCTGGAGGGAGGCGCGCCCCATTCGCTGCGGGCCATCGACGAGTCGGCCATTCTCATCACCATTGCCGTCGATCGGGCACGATAGGATCACCGATGGCAGACATGAACGTACCTCCGTCGCCGCTCGATGTCGGTCCTCTGTCCCACACCTGCAGGCCAGCCTGCGTCTCCCTGCGGGAGAATCTCGTCGGGCGCCAGTACCTCGAGATGGTGTTGCTGGCTCTTGTGGGCGGCTGGGCCTATTTTGCCAACCTCCACCTGTCGTTATTGGAAGGCAGCGAAGGGCTCTATGCGGGCATCGCCGGAGAGATGGCCCGGCGGGGTGAATTCTTCGACCTCACTTACCAAGGTATTCCCTACTTCAATAAGCCACCGTTGTTTTTTTGGATGCTGAATCTCTCGACCTCGATCTGGGGCGACCACGAAATTGCCTTGCGCCTCCCCGGTTCGCTGGCCGCGGTGGGCACCATCCTGTTGACCTACGTGCTGGGGACCCAGTTGATGTCGTCTAAGGCCGGGTTCTGGGCGGCGCTGGCGGTGGCAACCAGCCACGTCTTTCTCTGGTATGGACGCCGTGTGTTGTTCGATTCGACATTAACGTGTCTGGTCACCCTGGCCCTCTTCGCCTGGATTCAGGTTCACATGCTGGGTCGCAGCTCACGTTGGTATCTGGTCGCGTTCGTGAGTATGGCGCTCGGAGCGATGCTCAAGGAGATGCATGGATTTTTCCTGCCCCTGCTGATCATGGCTCTGTATGCCGTGATTCAGCGCGACGCTCGAATGGTGCGAGACAGATTCTTCTGGGCCGGCCTGGCCTTGGCTGTCGCGCTGATGGCGGGATACGCGCAGATGCTGGGTCCCGGGTATCAGCACCATTTTCTACTAGAGAGTGCCGTCAAATCCATCTGGAACAGCGGCTTGTCCGGGGCAGCCGGGACCGCGAAGGACGGCCACCCGATTTATTGGTATCTGGGCATGATGTGGGCCGATTTCTTCCCCTGGTGCGCGCTGCTGCCGTCCGCCCTCGTGTTGTTGTGGACGCAGCGACCGCTGCGCTCGCATCCGACGGAGCTGTTGTTGCTGGTGTGGGTGCTGGGACTCTTCACGGCGTTCAGCCTGGCCACGCTCAAACGGGAGCCCTATCTGACGACCCTCGTTCCCGGCATCGGCCTGATGATCGGCTATTTCTATCATCGGTCAGACTCTTCCCCGGAAGCCTCTCGGCCGATGTCTCCGTTGTTGAGAGGTCTCCTGGTGATCCTAGCCCTTGTCTTCATCGGGGGAATGTTCTTCGGCGCCGCCCCGTTGCGTCGTCGCTGGCTGGTGTCGGCTCCGGTCGTGTCTCCCGTATTTGTCGTGATCATGGTCTCCCTGGCCGGGATGCTGCTGTATGCCGCGATCACAGCCCGCCTCCAGTTCGCGCTGCGTATGGTCGGCGTGCTTGCGGTAGCCTATATGGTGTTAGTCGTGAACTATGTGTTTCCGGCGATCGATCAGGCCGCTTCACCGCGAAAGGCCACGGAGGAGATCAAGTCCATGGCGAAGGAAGCGGGGCCGGCCATGTTTCTCTACATTCCCGGTTGGCCGAAGAACGAAGATGCCGTGTACTACCTGAAGCGGGACCAGATGGTGCCGGATCTGCAGAATCCAGAGGCGGTTCTGGCGGCGGCGCACAGCAACGGGACTATCAGAGTCATCACCGAAGAGAACCATGCCGTCATCCTGGAGAGCCGATCGGATCTCGCGACGGAGCGGATTCGCGAATTTCGGCAGCCGAGCCGCAAGCACCTGCTCCTGCTGTCCGTGCGGGAGCGAGCGTGAATCGGTCCGGCAGCGTCGCAATTCCGGGAGAAGAAGGAAGGGGGAAGTGTCGCAGAATCATGCAGGCGTTCCTTAGAGATACTTAAACGCACGTCTTGCATTCCTCGCGTGTGACCCGCAACACCACAGTCCTCTCATCGTGTTTGGCCCGAAACGCCACAATCCTCCATCTGATGCAATTTCAGCAGATCTTTCTCGACCGGTCTAACTCGTCGTTGTGTATACCGTCTCATTAAATCGTTTTCTCTTTTCTCCGCTCATGGCAGCTGAGTTGCAAGGAGAGATTCCACATGTCACAGGGCATCAGTGGGCGAACAGAGGGAGACAGCAGGTGATTCGGATAGTCGAATACTTGAAGTCATTCGTCGATCGTCCGGCAGCATGTCGGGCGATATCGTTCTCGACTGTCAGGACCTTACGTGGAACCAAATCTTCCTTCCGATCGACCGATTGAGTCGGGAGGGCAGGCTCATCCTCATCGCAAAAGGGCACGTCTCTATCAGGTTCAACGTCGAATGATAGGCTCCTCGAAGAGCGGTACCACACGAGTGTTTGAGTCGCCGGATAAGATAGGCTGCAGGGGAAGTCACGTACAGAAAACCTGACATGATCTGCTGCGAAAGCACGACCGGGCCCAGGTTTTGCCTTGACGAGCGTGTGCAAATTTTGGCAGTTATAAGTGGAAGAACGCAATCATGCCTCAAACCATGAACACATTCGTCATGAAAAAGATCGGCTCGGTGGGGATGATGGAAAAACCCATCGCTGATCCGGGACCGAACGATGCGATCGTCAAAACCACCGCCGCGCTCGTCTGCACGTCGGATGTCCATACCGTCGGCGGGGCGATCGGAGAACGCACCAACCTGACTCTGGGCCATGAAGCCGTCGGAGTCATTTACAAACTGGGCAGCGCGGTCAAGGGGTTCCGGGAGGGAGACCGGGTGGCCGTCAATGCGATCACCCCCTGTTACCAGTGCGAGAATTGCCTGCGCGGCTACACCTCGCAGTGTCAAGAGATGCTCGGCGGGTGGAAGTTTGCGAACGTGAAAGACGGAAACCTTGCCGAATATTTCCACGTCAACAGCGCGCAAGCGAACCTGGCGCCGATTCCCGCGACACTCACCGATGAGCAGGCCGCCTACTGCTCCGACATGATGTCGACCGGATTCATGGGGGCCGAGCATGCGAATATTCCCATCGGCGGCACGGTGGCGGTCTTCGCCCAGGGCCCGGTCGGACTCATGGCTACGGCGGGAGCCCGGTTGTTGGGCGCCGGCCTGGTCATTGCGGTGGAATCGGTTCCGCAGCGGAAGCAACTGGCGAAAGACTTCGGAGCCGATGTCGTGATCGACTTCACAGAGCAGGATCCCGTTCACGCCATTCTGGATCTGACGGGCGGCCAAGGCGTGGATTCCACAATAGAGGCCCTCGGGGCTCAGGCGACGTTCGAGGCCTGTATCAAGGCGACCCGTCCGGGCGGGACCATCTCCAATGTGGGCTATCACGGGCATGGAGACTACGTGCAGATGCCCCGCAAGGAATGGGGCGTCGGCATGGGCGACAAGGTCATCAGGACGGGGCTTTGCCCCGGTGGAGCAGAACGGATGAAACGGCTGATGCGCCTCATGGAAACCGGGCGCGTCAATCCGCTCCCCCTGACGACCCATCGATTCACATTCCACGATGTGGAGCAGGCGTTCGAGCTGATGAGAACGAAGGCTGATGGAATTTTGAAGCCGCTCATTACCTTTGCGTGAGGAGGCCCTTTCGCAACCTGCACCGTCGACGGTGCAGGGGCGGAGAGGTGCCCTCGCGTTGAGCGACGATCCGAATCGGAAACGGAATCGGGAAGGGAGAAGCAACCCTGTTGTCGAGGGAGTGACGGCTTATGCGTCTCAACACGTGGCTTTCCATCGTCGGCATCGGGCTGGCCCTGTTCTGGAGCAGGGAAGCGGAGACCAAGCCGTTGCCGGTGGTCCAGATTGGGATTGTCCGGGACGGACCGTCGGATCTCGTGCCGGAATTCCGCGACCTCATCCGGAAGGAGATCGTCGAACTGACCAGCCGGGAGTTCGACGTGCGGTTCCCCGACGAGGGACAGTTGCAGGGGGGATGGTCGGCGAAGGGAGTGAATCAAGCCGTCGATCGCTTGCTGGCTCAGCCTCGTGTCGATCTCATCATCGCGCTCGGTATCCTCGCCTCGCACGAAGTGAGTCAACGGAAGCCGTTGTCCAAACCGGTGATCGCTCCCTTCGTGCTCGATCAGCAGTTGCAGGGCTTGCCCTTTAAAAAGGGAACGAGCGGCGTCAAGAACCTGAACTACCTCGTATCCTTGAAGAGTTTCGATCGGAATCTCACCGCGTTCAAAGAGGTGTTTCCCTTTAGGCGGTTAAGTGTGCTGGTTGATCGCGTCCTGCTGGAAACCTTCCCGCTGTTCCAAGCTCGCGCCCGCAAGATCGCGGAAGCACAAGCGGTCCAACTCGCAGTGATTCCCGTCGATAGCTCCGGTCAAGCGGCCCTTGCCGCAATCCCTCCGAACACGGAAGCCGTGTACCTGTCGCCGCTGGTACGCCTCCCTTCGGCCGAATTCGACCACCTCGTGGCCGGTCTCACGGCTCGTCGTCTCCCCAGCTTTTCGTCCTCGGGACAGCGCGACGTCCAACGAGGCGTGTCCGTCGCCCTGTCGCCTGAGTTGGATGTGCGCCGAATGGCGCGGACGATTGCAGCGAATGTCCAGCGCATTCTCTCGGGAACCGACGCAGGACGGATTGAGACCGCCTTTGCTCAGGGCGAGCAGCTCTCCATCAACATGGCGACGGTGCGGGCCATCGACAAGTGGCCGAGTTTCCAAGTGCTCAGCGAGGCGGAGCTGGTGAACGAGGATGTCACCAATACCTCGCGACGCCTCGCATTATTCGATGCGGTACGCCACGCCATGGAAGGGAACCTGGACCTGGCTGCCGCGAACCGGAAGGTGGAGGCGGGACTCGGGCAGGTCGGTCAGGCACGGTCCGGCCTTCTGCCTCAGGTCCTCGTGGGCACCTCCGGCGTCCTCAACGGTCGAGGCCCCGACACATTTGGGACAGGCGGGACCCCCGGGCAAGCGGCCATCGCCATCGGCGGATTCCGCCAGCTCCTCTATTCGGACGATGCCTGGTCCCGTTATACGGTCGAGCAGAAGACGCAACTGTCGCGTGAAGAGGAGCGGAACCAGTTGCGACTGGATACCGCTCAAACTGCCGCGGTCGCCTATCTGACCGTGCTTCGGACAAAGACCGTGCAACGTATCCAAAAAGACAATCTCAAGCTGACGCGTTCCAATCTCGATTTGGCCGCCGCCCGTGAATCCGTCGGCTATGCCTTGCGGGACGAGGTCTTTCGATGGGAAGCAGAGGTGGCCAACGGACAAAAATCCGTCCTGTCCGCCGCGGCGCAAGAACGGCAGGCGGAGGTGTCCTTGAACCGAGTGCTCAACCGGCCCTTGGAGGAAACGTTTTCCACGGTGGAGCAAACCCTGGAAGATCCCGCTCTGCTGGGCGATACGCGTCAGCTGTTCGAGTACATCGAGAACCCGCGGGGGTTTCAGGTGTACCGAGACTTCGAAGTCGAAGAAGGGATCAAGGCGGCTCCCGAGTTGCGGCGGCTGGATGCGTTGATCGCGGCGAAGGAACGGACCCTCACGAACGCCCAACGAGCCTTTTGGGTCCCGGAGATCGCCCTGCAGGGCGCAGGGTTCCAGCAGTATGCCCAAGGGGGAGGCGGCGCGGGGAGCCTGACCGTTCCGCTAGGGCCGGTCGGCTTTGCACAGACGCAGAACAATTTTTATGTGGCGAGTATCGGCCTGACTTTTCCGCTGTTCCAAGGCGGGAATAAAAGCGCCACTGCGTTGAAGGCCCGTGAAGAACTGCGCCAGATTCAGATCGAACGGACCGCAGCCGCACAACAAGTGGATCAGCGAGTCCGCACGGCGCTGTATCAAACCGGTGCTTCATTCCCCAGCATCCGACTCTCGCGGAAAGCGGCCGAGTCGGCCCGCAAGAACTTGGATCTCGTTGTGGACCAGTACTCGAGGGGAGCGGTCGACATCATCAAGCTGCTGAATTCGCAGAACGCCGCGATAGCGGCGAACGAAGCGGCGGCCAACGCCGTGTACGATTTCCTGATCGATTTGATGGGGGTGCAGCGGGCGGTGGGACAGATGAGCTTCTTTCAGAGTTCGGAAGAGCGGACCGCCTGGTTCGAGCGGTTGAAGTCGTTCTATATGAACGCCGGGGTGTCGCCGGTGGCGCACCGACAACAACGCAACTGATTGCCAGAGGGTGAGCCCATGCCGAATCCGAACATGACCCGACGCCTCATCGGAGGCACCGTCCTCATCCTGTTGATCGCGGCGGGAACGTCCGTATGGTGGTTCTATCTCCGTACTCCGCCGCTGATCGGATTCGGCAGCGGGAATGGACGGCTCGAAGTGCAGGAGATCGATGTGGCCACCAAGTTTCCCGGCCGCATTGCGGCGGTGCTGGTCGATGAAGGCAAGACGGTTCAAGCCGGGGAAGCGCTGGCGCGCATGGACACCAGTTCCCTGAACGCTCAGTTGAGAGAGGCGCAGGCGCAAATCCAGCGATCCAGACAAGGCAAAGTCACGGCCCAGGCGGGAATCGCTCGACAGCGAAGCGAAGAGTTGTTGGCTGAGCGGGATCTGGAGCGGGCGCAGGCGCTGTACGTCAACGCCAACATCTCCGTGAAGGACTACGACCGCGCCCAGGCTCAGATGAAAACGGCCAAGGCCGCCACCTCCCAGGCCGAGGCCCAACTGGCCGAGGCGGCAGCGGCCATCGAGGCGAGCCTCGCCCAAATGGATCGGATTCAGGCCGACCTCAAGGAGAGCGTGCTGCTGGCCCCGCGGAGCGGCCGGGTCCAATTCCGGTTGGCCGAACCAGGCGAGGTGCTGGCGGCCGGAGGAAAGGTCTTGACGCTCATCGATCCGACCGATGTCTACATGACGGTGTTCCTGCCCGCCGCGGTGGCGGGGAAAATAGCGCTGGGAGCCCAGGCGAGGATTACACTCGATGCGGCGCCGGATCTCGTCATCCCCGCGGCGGTTTCGTTTGTCGCGGATAAGGCGCAGTTCACCCCGAAGGAGGTGGAGACCAGGTCGGAACGCGAGAAGCTGATGTTTCGGATCAAAGTCAAAATCGATCCGGAGTTGGTCAAAGGCCATGAAGCCCTCGTCAAACCGGGACTTCCCGGGGTGGCCTATGTGCAACTCGACTCCGCCGCTCCATGGCCCTCATATCTTCACACGAAGCTCGTCCCATGAGTGCATCATCGACCATAGTGGCTCGTCTTACCGATGTGACCCATCGGTATGGGGACACCACTGCCGTGGATGGGGTGACGTTGGACATTCCGGCCGGAGGCATGGTGGGGTTCCTCGGGCCGGACGGAGTCGGCAAATCCAGTCTGTTGGGTTTGCTCGCCGGCGCGAAAAAAATTCAAAGTGGTCGGGTCGACGTCCTCGGTGGCGATATGGGGACGGTGCGCCATCGCACCGAGGTCTATCCGCGAATCGCCTATATGCCTCAGGGATTGGGAGGCAACCTCTATGCGACCCTCTCCGTGTTCGAAAACGTGGATTTCTTCGGCCGCCTATTCGGGCAGAACCGTGAGGAGCGCGAATGGCGGATCAAGGACTTGCTGCACAGCACGGGGTTGACACCGTTTCGGGACCGTCCCGCCGGGAAGTTATCGGGCGGCATGAAACAGAAACTGGGCTTATGTTGCTCGCTGATTCACGACCCCGATCTGTTGATTCTGGATGAACCGACCACCGGAGTTGATCCGTTGTCGCGCCGGCAGTTCTGGGACCTTGTTGATCGGATCAGGAAGCGGCGCGCGGGGATGAGCGTACTCGTGGCCACCGCCTACATGGAGGAGGCTGAGCGATTCGACTGGCTGGTGGCCATGGACGCGGGGAAGGTCCTTGCGACAGGGAGCCCGGCGGAACTGAAGGGTCGCCTGAACGTCCGCACGTTGGAAGACGCCTTTGTCTCATTGCTCCCCGAAGAGAAACGCCGGGGCCACAGCGCCATCGCGATACCTCCCCGCCGGAGACACGAGGGCCCGCCGGCGATCGAAGCGCATGAACTCACGATGCGGTTCGGCACGTTTACGGCGGTCGATCATGTGAGTTTTCGCATCGAGCGCGGCGAGATCTTCGGCTTCCTCGGGTCGAACGGCTGTGGCAAGACCACCACGATGAAGATGCTCACCGGCCTGCTGCCCGCATCGGAAGGAGATGCCAGGCTGTTCGACCGGCCGGTGAACGCCCAGGATCTGGAGACACGCAAGCGTGTCGGCTTCATGTCCCAGGCGTTTTCTCTCTACAGCGAACTCACGGTGCGGCAAAACCTGGAGCTGCATGCCCGCCTCTTCCACCTCCAGCCGGAGAAGATCCCAGGACGCGTGTCCGAACTCACCCAGCGGTTTAAGCTGAAAGACTATTTGGATGATCTGGCGGAGGCGCTGCCGTTGGGAATTCGCCAACGTCTCTCCCTCGCCGTGGCGGTGGTCCACCAGCCGGAGGTGTTGATCCTGGATGAGCCGACATCCGGCGTCGATCCGGTCGCTCGCGACGGGTTCTGGGAATTGCTGATCGAACTCTCCCGCAAGGACAACGTGACGATCTTCATCTCCACCCACTTTATGAACGAAGGGGAACGTTGCGACCGTATCTCGCTGATGCACGCGGGGCGTGTGCTGGTGAGCGACACGCCCGAAGGCGTGATCCGTACTCGCGGCGTTGCGAACCTCGAGGAGGCCTTTATCGGCTATCTCGAAGAAGCAAGCGGAGAGGCGACCCAGAAAGAGGGTATTGAGGAAGCCGCCCGGACAATGCCTTCCGCAGCGGGACCCGCACGAGCTGATCGTGGCAGGGCGTTCAGCCCCATGCGGCTGTTCGCCTATGCCCACCGCGAGGCCATGGAGCTGAAACGGGACCCCATCCGGCTTACGTTCGCGCTGCTGGGATCGGTGCTGCTCATGTTCATTCTCGGGTATGGCATTACCATGGACGTGGAGGACCTGCGCTTCGCCGCCCTGGACCGTGACCGAACGCCGCAGAGCCGGGACTACATTCAGAATCTCGCCGGCTCACGCTACTTCATCGAGCGTCCGTTCATCACCGATGATGCGGAACTGGACCGGCGGATGCGCAGCGCCGAGTTGAGCGTGGCGATCGAGATCCCTGAGGGGTTCGGACGGGATCTGAAGCGAGGGCGCCGGACCGAGGTCGGCGTGTGGGTCGACGGCGCCAGTCCGTTCCGGGGCGAGACCATCAAGGGATACGTACAAGGCATGCACTATCAGTACCTCGCCGACCTCGCCCGTCGCACGGATGGCGCTCAGCCACAGACCGGCCTCGCCGATCTCGAGATGCGCTACCGCTACAACCAGGACTTCAAAAGTCTGGAATCGATGGTTCCGGCGGTGATTCCGCTGTTATTGGTTTTCATTCCGGCTCTCATGACGGCCCTCGGCGTGGTGCGGGAGAAAGAGCTCGGCTCCATCACGAATCTGTATGTGACGCCGGTCACACGCCTGGAGTTCCTGCTGGGAAAACAGCTCCCCTACGTCGCCCTCAGCATGGTCAGCTTCTTCGGCCTCGTCGCCTTGGCGGTCGTGGCGTTCAACGTGTCTCTCAAGGGAAGTTTTATCACGCTGACGTTGGGAGGAGTTCTGTATGTGATCGTCACGACGGGAATCGGCTTGCTGATGTCCGCGTTCACCCGTAGCCAGATCGGTGCAGTGGCCGGGACAGCGATCTTGACGATGCTGCCCACGGTCCAGTTTTCGGGGTTGACCGATCCGGTGTCCTCGCTTGAGGGGATCGGCGCACTTATCGGCCAGGTCTGGCCGGCGACCTATTTCCTCGTGATCAGTCGCGGGACCTTTACCAAGGGCCTAGACTTCTGGGACCTCTATGGGTACCTGATGGCCTTGGCGATTTTCATCCCGGTCTTGACTCTGCTCAGCGTGGTCTTGCTGAAAAAACAGGGCACATGAAGATGACGCACGTATCCAATATCATCCAGCTGGGGCTCAAAGAATTGCGCAGCCTGGGGCATGACAAGATTCTGGTCTTCTTCATTCTCGCGAGTTTCTCGATCATGATTTATTCGGCTGCGACGGCTCAATCCCGAGAGCTGCATAACGCGCCGATCGGCATCGTCGACGAGGATGCGTCGCCGCTCTCGGCTCGCATCATCAGCGCCTTCTATGGTCCCTATTTCAAACAGCCGCGACTGATCTCGATGGACGAGATCGACCCTGGCCTGGATGCCGGGGAGTACACGTTTGTGCTCGATATCCCTCCGGACTTTCAAAAGGACGTGCTTGCCGGCAAGCACCCGGCGCTTCAGGTCAACATCGATGCCACGCGGATGACGCAGGCCTTCATCGGCGCGAATTACATCCAAAACATTGTGACGGGTGAAATCGCCGAAGTTGTCCAGCGCCATCGGACCGGGACCGTGCTGCCGATTACGCTCGCGATACGTGTGAAGTTCAATCCCAACCTGAGCGGCGTTTGGTTCGGCGGCGTGATGGAGATCATCAGCCAGGTGACGATGTTGTCGATCATCCTGACCGGTGCCGCCCTGATTCGGGAACGCGAGCACGGCACACTCGAGCATCTGATGGTCATGCCTCTCGCTCCCTTTGAGATCATGGCGGCCAAGGTGTGGGCGAACGGCTTCGTCGTATTGATCTGTACCGGGTTGTCCTTGCGGTTCGTCGTGCAGGGAGCCTTGGGGGTTCCCATCGCTGGTTCCGCCCCGTTGTTCCTGTTCGGGGCGATGCTGCACCTGTTCTCCACGACCTCGATGGGCATCCTCATGGCGACGGTCGCTCGCTCGATGCCGCAATTCGGGCTGCTGATGATTCTCGTCATCCTGCCGTTGCAGATGCTGTCCGGTGGCATCACACCGCGCGAGAGCATGCCGGAGATCGTGCAGACCATCATGCTGGCGGCGCCGACCACGCATTTTACGAGTTTGGCTCAGGCCATCCTGTACCGCGGCGCCGGCTTCGACGTGGTCTGGCCGCAGTTTGCGGCGATCATCGGAATCGGCGCCGTATTTTTTGCCGGGGCTCTGTTACGTTTCCGCGCAAGTTTGGCCGCAGAACGATGACAGGCTCGCTTCGAGGTTTTTGCCGGAGTCGGATCACATGCGGAACTTTCTCGACGCAGCAATCGGTCAAGAGCACTCTCGTCGTCTTTCGCGGCTTGCGCAATGCACGGTCCTTGCGCTGCTCTCCCTCAGTCACCATGGTCCGGCCACTGCCGAGGAAACGACCCATGGTGATTGTCGCTATGAAGGAATCGGCACGGTCTCTTCAAGCGACGGTTCGTCCGCGATGGAAGCCTTTCCCGAAAACGACGTCTTTCGTCCGCTCTGGGCCGATCCGAAACAGCCGCAGTTTTTTGCCTCCTGGCAGGCGACCCGCATCCGCTCCAACAACACCTCTGCCAATCTCGGATCGGTCGGGTTCGGCGATAACTTCGGTCTCATCGGACGGCGGAACGGTTGCAACGGCTGGCAGGTCGGCATTCTCGCCGGTGTCTTTGCGCAGTTCGATATGGATGCCGCTTCCTCCGACCTCATCAATGCTGACTACATAATCGGGATTCCTGTCTCGTGGCGGAGCGGACTCATCTCCGCCCGCGTGCGGCTGTACCATCAGAGCAGTCACCTGGGCGATGAGTTTCTCTTGGGCAGACCAGGATTCAATCGGGTGAACCTGAGCTTCGAGGCGGTCGAGGCGATCGTGTCCCTCGACGCGCCGGGAGGGTGGGGACGGGTGTACGCCGGCGGAAGCACGTTGATTCACCGGGAACCGGCCACCCTGGACCGGAACGGGGTGCACTGGGGAATAGAGTTACGAGGACCAACCATCGTGGCCCCGATCTTGGCGGGATCACTGCCTCGACTTCGTCTGACTCCGGTCCTCGGCACGGACTTTCAGACCTTCGAGGAACTTCATTGGATCATCAATACCAACGTCATCGGCGGTGTGGAATGGTCGAAGGCCGGCACCGACCGCCGCTTCAGGTTGCTCCTGAACTATTATCACGGTGTCGCTCCCTACGGGCAGTTCTTCGCCCAAAAGATCGAGATGGTCGGTGGAGGACTGTATCTGTCGTTTTGACCGAGAGCTGACCGAAAGGAGTGATGTATGGACCAGGCGAGAGAGACTACCGATATCGCGACGATCGGTGAAGGGGAGACGAAGATGAACGCAGTAGTTCATACGCTGCTTATCCTCATCGTCCTCATGGGCGCATGCGAGGGTGGCGTCATGGCGGCAAAAGAGTCTGCTGTCCCAGGTAAGCAGCTCTACGTGAAGTACTGCATGGTCTGCCATGGTGCCAGTGGAAAGGGAGACGGCCATCGGTTGTTCAACCCACCGCCTGCCGATCTAACCTCCGCCTCCGTTCGGAAGAAACTCGATAGTGACTTGCTCAAGACGATCCATGATGGGAGGACGAATACCGCGATGGGAACCTGGCAGTGGGTACTGTCCGATGAGGAGGCCCGTGAAGTGCTCGCGTATGTGCGCTCGCTTCCACAGTGAAGCAAAAGGCAAGAAGCGACAGAACTTCACCATGGCAAACCTGTGGGAATCGGACCAGGCGGGCACGGCATGGCTCCTCGTCTGCACGTTGAACAGAAGATCCAGCCAAAGGAAGGAGTCAGGCTTATGGGCAGAGTGTCGCAGAAAGGATTGAGCCGGGAGTTGCTGCGAAAGATGGACGCGTACTGGCGCGCGGCCAATTATCTCTCCGTCGGCCAAATTTACCTGTACGACAATCCGCTGCTGAAACGGCCGCTCAAGCGCGCGCACATCAAGCCGCGGTTGCTCGGTCATTGGGGGACGACCCCTGGTCTGAACCTCATCTATGTTCATCTCAACCGGCTCATCAAGGAACAGGACCTGAACGTCATCTATATCACCGGCCCGGGACACGGCGGGCCCGGCCTGGTGGCCAACGCCTACCTTGAGGGGACGTATAGCGAGGTGTACCCCAACATCTCCCAGGATGAGGAAGGCATGAAGCGGCTGTTCACCCAGTTCTCGTTCCCCGGCGGAATCCCGAGTCACGTCGCGCCGGAGACCCCCGGCTCCATTCACGAGGGCGGCGAGCTGGGGTACTCCCTCTCACATGCGTACGGGGCAGCGTTTGATAACCCGGAGTTGATCGTCGCCGCCGTGGTGGGCGACGGCGAAGCGGAAACCGGTCCGCTTGCGACGAGTTGGCATTCCAACAAATTTCTCAATCCCGCCCGCGACGGAGCCGTGTTGCCGATTTTGCATTTGAACGGCTACAAGATCGCCAATCCCACGGTGCTCGCGCGGATTCCCGAGGAAGAGCTGACCCTCCTGTTCCGCGGCTACGGCTATACCCCCTATGTCGTCAAAGGCAACGATCCGATGTCGGTCCATCAGCAAATGGCCGGGACGCTGGATGCCGCGATCGCGGAGATCAAGCGCATTCAAACCCGTGCGCGGACACAGGGACTGAAGACACGTCCGAGTTGGCCGATGATCATCCTCCGCACGCCGAAAGGGTGGACCTGTCCGAAGGAAATCGACGGCAAGCGGGCCGAGGATTATTGGCGTTCTCACCAAGTCCCGATGGGCGACATGGACAAGGCGTCGCACGTCACGATCCTCGAAAAATGGATGAAGCGTTACAAGCCGCAGGACCTGTTCGATAAGACCGGACGCCTCAAGCCCGAACTCCAGGAGCTGGCGCCGCAGGGAACGCGTCGGATGAGCGCCAATCCCCACACGAACGGCGGCCTCCTCCTCAAGGATCTACGGTTGCCGGATTTCCGCGACTACGCCGTGAAGGTGACGAAACCTGGTGCGATGGCGGCCGAGGCCACCCGCGTTCAGGGCCGATTCCTCCGCGACGTGATGAAGGTGAACCTGGATAGCCGGAACTTCCGTCTCTTCAGCCCGGACGAGAACAACTCAAACCGTTGGCAGGACGTCTTGGAGATCACGAAACGCACCTGGATCGCAGAGACCTATTCGTACGACGACCGTCTGGATCCCGACGGCCGCGTGATGGAGATCCTGAGCGAGCACCAGTGCCAGGGCTGGCTGGAAGGGTACCTGTTAACCGGCCGGCACGGATTTTTTTCCTGCTACGAAGCGTTCATCCACATCGTGGATTCGATGTTCAATCAACATGCCAAGTGGCTGAAGGTCTGCAATCACATCCCCTGGCGGAGGCCGATCGCTTCGCTCAATTATCTCTTGTCCTCCCACGTCTGGCGGCAGGATCACAACGGATTCAGTCACCAGGACCCCGGGTTCATCGACCATGTCGTCAACAAGAAGGCGGAGGTGGTCCGGGTCTATCTTCCCCCCGACGCCAACTGCCTGTTGTCGATCACCGATCACTGCCTCCGCAGCCGTAACTATGTCAACGTGGTCGTCGCGGGAAAGCAACCGGCTCCGCAATGGCTCACGATGGACGCCGCGGTCAAACATTGCTCGGCCGGCCTCGGAATCTGGGCATGGGCCAGCAACGACAGGGGAAGCGAGCCCGACGTGGTGATGGCCTGCTGCGGCGACGTGCCGACGCTCGAAACATTGGCCGCGGCGGATCTGCTCCGCCTCCATCTGCCGCAATTGAAAGTCCGCGTGATCAATGTGGTGAACTTGATGAAGCTTCAGCCGCCGAGCGAGCATCCCCATGGATTGAGCGACAAAGAATTTGACGCGCTCTTCACGACCGACAAACCGATCATCTTCGCCTTTCATGGATACCCATGGCTGATTCACCGGCTGACCTACCGGCGGACCAATCACCCCAATTTGCACGTGCGCGGCTATAAGGAAGAAGGGACGACCTCGACCCCGTTCGATATGGTCGTGATGAACGACCTCGATCGGTTCCATCTGGTGGGGGATGTGATCGATCGGCTACCGCAGCTCGGGTCACGCGCAGCCTACGCCAAGCAGATGATCCGCGAGAAGTTGCTTGAGCACAAGCAGTACATCGCGAAGCACGGCGACGACATGCCCGAAGTGCGTGATTGGAAATGGAGCGGCAACGGATGATCCAACCGGGAAAAAGCTTTCCTCTCGGCGCGACGGTCTCTTCCGACGGGGTCAACTTCAGCCTGTTCTCCAAGAACAGCACTCGCGTGGAATTGTTGCTGTTCGATCACGTAGGCGATACCAAGCCCTCGAGGGTGATAACTCTCGATTCCCGCCGGAATCGGACCTATCACTACTGGCATGTCTTCGTGCCCGATCTCGAACCGGGCCAGATCTACGGCTATCGTGCATTCGGTCCGTTCGAGCCGCACCGAGGATTGCGCTTCGATCCCGGAAAGGTCCTGCTCGATCCGTACGGCCGGGCGGTGGCGGTGCCGGAGCAGTTCAGCCGGCATGCGGCAGGCAAGCCGGGCGAGAACACCGCCGTGGCGCTGAAGAGCGTCGTGGCGGATCCTCATGCATACGATTGGGAAGGGGATACCCCGCTGAGACACCCCTTTGCGCGCACCGTGATCTACGAGATGCACGTCGCAGGCTTCACCCGCCACCCGAATTCCGGTCTTGCACCGGCGACGCGGGGGACCTACGCCGGCCTGCGCGAGAAGATCCCGTACCTGAAGGACCTCGGCGTGACCGCCGTTGAGCTCCTGCCGGTCTTTCACTTCGACGAGCAGGACGCTCCGCCGGGCCGTGTGAACTACTGGGGTTACAGCCCCGTCTCATTTTTCGCGCCTCACGCCTCCTACAGCTCCCGCAAGGATCACTTGGGCCCGCTCGACGAGTTTCGCGACATGGTCAAGGCGCTGCATCGAGCCGACATCGAGGTCATTCTCGACGTCGTGTTCAACCATACGGCGGAGGGTGACCACGAGGGCCCCACGCTCTGTTATCGCGGCCTGGAGAACGAGGTCTACTACATCCTGGAGGAGGATCGGTCACGTTATGCCGACTATACAGGCACGGGCAACACCTTGAATGCGAATCAGCCGATTGTCCGCCGTCTGATTCTCGACAGCCTTCATTATTGGGTAGAGGCGATGCACGTGGACGGGTTTCGCTTCGACCTGGCGTCGATTCTCTCACGCGATGAGGGGGGCCGTCCGCTGGACAATCCTCCCATTCTCTGGGACATCGAATCGGATCCCTTGCTGGCCGGAACCAAACTGATCGCGGAAGCCTGGGATGCGGCGGGTCTCGATCAAGTGGGCTCATTCGTCGGCGACAGCTGGAAAGAGTGGAACGGCCGATTCCGGGACGACGTCCGGCGATTCCTGAAGGGAGACAACGGTACGGTGAGACGGGTGGCCCAACGATTGTTGGGCAGCCCGGATCTCTATGGGCACGAGGCGCGGGAACCGGAACAGAGCATCAATTTCGTGACGTGCCATGATGGGTTCACCGTCAACGACCTGGTCTCCTACAACCGGAAGCACAATGGCGCCAACGGCGAGGGCAACCGCGACGGGAGCGACGACAACCTGAGCTGGAACTGCGGCGCGGAAGGTCCCACCGGCGACCCGGCCGTCGAGCGCCTCCGCAATCGGCAAGTGAAAAACTTCCTGACGTTGACGCTGCTGTCGATCGGCGCGCCGATCGTGCTGATGGGCGACGAAGTCCGGCGCACCCAACGCGGGAACAACAATGCCTATTGTCAGGACAATGAGAGCAGCTGGTTCGACTGGACGGACGCCGACAGGCATGCCGACATCCACCGGTTCATGAAATGCCTGCTTGCACTGCGCGCGCGGGGCAATCTGGCGCGAAGAGAAAGTCCGCTCACTCTGAACGAGATCCTTGGCCAAGCCAGGATCACCTGGCACGGCATCACGCTCAACCGGCCAGACTGGAGCGACGAATCGCACAGCCTGGCGATGACGGCACGTTCCTTTGACGGCCGGTTTCTCATCCACGCCATCGCCAACGCCTATTGGGAGCCGCTCGCGTTCGAGCTGCCGCGCGCGGCCGGGAGACACCGGGGGTGGCGGCGCCTGATCGACACAGACCTGGACTCACCGCACGACATCTGTCCTGGGCCCGATGCGCCGCTCGTTTCGGATGATCGGTACCCGGTTCAACCCCGGTCCGTGGTGGTCCTGTTCGCGACGGCTGCGCTCGAATCGGAGGCCCTTGGCCATCCGGAGCGGCACCGCATCGGGAATTCGTCTAAGGAGTCCGTATGAGCGCCATGGACGATCGTCTGAACGAGCTTTTTCGACAATATGGATGCGGGCCGGTCCAGTTCTACGGGACAGATGATGCACTCTACGAACGGCATCTGGTGTTTGATAATGTCATTGCTCCCGAGAAGGCGACCCCGCGCGAGCGGTACGAGGCGGTGGCACGGTCAATCCGCGACGTCATTTCGCAGCGCTGGCTCCTGACGGAGAAGACCTATGAGCGAGAGAATCCGAAGCGGGTCTATTACCTCTCCATGGAGTTCCTTTTGGGGCGCTCACTGGCCAACAATGTCGTCAATGCGCAACTGGCGGCGATCTCGCTCGAAATCATGAAGAAGAAGAGCCATGTCGATCTGGCCCTGATCGAGACGGAGCCCGATGCCGGGCTCGGGAATGGCGGCCTTGGTCGTCTGGCCGCCTGCTTCTTGGATTCCATGGCGACGATCGAGATCCCGGGCATGGGTTACGGTCTCCGCTACGAATACGGCATGTTCAAGCAAGCTATCAAAGACGGCTGGCAATTCGAGCAGCCCGACAACTGGTTGCGGCGTCCGGATCCCTGGGAGGTGGCACGATTGGAGGAAGCGGTTGAAGTGAAGCTGAACTGTTCATTCGAACTCCGCGGGGGTGAACTGCATCCCATCATCGGCCGGCCGTCGATTTTGCTCGGCATCCCGTTCGACCGTCCGGTGATCGGCTACGGTGGAAAGACCATCAACACGCTTCGTCTCTGGGCCGCCGCCACACCGGGCTACTTTGATTTTCAGCGATTCAGCCGCGGCGATGCCGTGGGCGCGCTGGCGGAAACGCTCACCGCCGAAACGCTCACGCGCGTGCTCTATCCCGATGATTCGACGTATAGGGGACAGGGACTACGCTTCCTGCAGGAGTATTTCCTGGTCGCGTGCTCGCTTGCCGATCTTGTCCGCCGCTTCCGGCATGCGAACAACGACTGGAGTGCCTTGCCGGCAAAGGTCGCGATTCAACTGAACGACACCCACCCGGCGATGGCCGTGCCTGAACTGATGCGGATCCTGCTCGACGAGGTTCGTCTCGGGTGGGAGCAGGCCTGGGAGCTGACGCAGCGCTCACTGGCGTACACGAACCATACGCTGTTGCCTGAAGCGCTGGAGAAATGGCCGCTTAGATGGTTTGAAGTGTTGTTCCCGCGGCTGGCGGAGATCATCGGCGAGATCAACCGCCGCTTCCTCGACTCGGTGCGCGCCCGGTTTCCAGGAGACGAGGCCCTGGTCCAACGCGTCAGTCTCATCGAGGAAGGCAAGGAGCGACAGGTCCGCATGGCCAACCTCGCCATCGTCGGTTCCCACAGCACCAACGGGGTCGCCGCCATCCACTCCGAGCTCTTGCGCAGGCGAGTGGTGAAGGACTTCGCCGACATCTTTCCAGAACGTTTCAACAACAAGACCAACGGTGTGACGCCGCGGCGATGGCTCTTGACCTGCAACCCAGGCCTGGCACGTGTCATCACCGATGCCATCGGCGAGGCTTGGATCACCGATCTCAGTCAATTGGCCAAGTTGAAGCCGCTCGCCGGAGACGGGGCCTTTCAGGAGGCGTTTCGCAAAGCCAAACGGGAGGCCAAGGCGCGGTTCGTGGATTGGCTCAAGGCGACAACCGGTGAAGTGGTAGACTCCGACACGATCTTCGATAGCCAGATTAAACGCATTCATGAATATAAACGGCAACTCCTCAACGCCTTGCACATCGTGGTGCTCTACAATCGTCTGCGCGAGAATCCACACCTCGAGTTCTCGCCGCGCACGTTCTTCTTCGCCGGCAAGGCGGCGCCGGCCTATAGGCTCGCCAAGCTCGTCATCAAGTTCATCAATAACCTCGCCGGCACCATCAACGGAGATCCCGTTATGAGCGGGCGCCTGCGGGTTCTCTTCCTGCCGGACTATTGCGTGTCGCTGGCCGAACGTCTCATTCCGGCCAGCGACGTGTCCGAGCAGATCTCAACGGCCGGTTATGAAGCCAGCGGAACCAGCAACATGAAGTTCATGATGAACGGGGCGCTGACGATCGGCACACGCGACGGCGCGACGATCGAGATGGCAGAGGAAGCCGGGGAAGAGAACTTCTTCCTGTTCGGTCTCACGGCCGAAGAGATCGTCAAGAGCCGCGGTTGGTACAACCCCTACTGGCATTATGAGCAAGAACCGGAAACGCGCCGGGCGCTGGACCTGATCTTTTCAGACCACTTCAGCCGGAACGAGCCCGGCGTCTTCACTCCCATTCGTGAGGCACTGCTGACGCAGGGCGACTATTACATGCATCTGGCGGATCTGAAATCATACAGCGAGGCGCATGAAAGGCTGGGACGGCTCTATACCGACCAGGACCGCTGGACGAACAAGGCCATCCTGAATGTGGCCGGCTCCGGCAAGTTCTCCAGCGACCGCACCATCGCCGAATATGCCCGTGAAATCTGGGAGGTCACGCCATGTCCTGTGTCCTAGCCAGTGAGGCCAAAAGACATACCTATCTAGCCCGTCAGGGGAGTGGAGAAAGCGGAGATCGCCATCAATCAGGCCTTGTGATACGTGCGAGTCTTGGGCACGAACTCCGATGACGGAAACAACGCACATTGTCACGCTGTCTCCTCGTGAGTACGACGCCGTGTTGTTCGATCTCGACGGCGTGTTGACCAAGACCGCGAGCGTGCATGCAGCGGCGTGGAAAAGACTGTTCGACGGGTTGCTCGAACAGCGGGCCGCCGGCACAGGAGAAGCGTTCGCGGCCTTCGACATCGACGCCGACTACCGGCGCTACGTCGACGGCAAGCCCCGGTACGACGGCGTGGTCTCATTTCTTGACTCGCGCGGCATTGCCCTGCCTTCCGGCGCGCCCGACGATGCCCCCGGCATGCAGACCGCACATGCGTTGGGCAACATGAAGGACCACTATTTTCTGCAACAGCTGGAGCAGCACGGCATCGAGCCTTATGAAGCCTCGATCGCGCTCGTCGAAACACTTCGCGCTCAGAAGGTCAAGACGGCCGTCGTATCCTCCAGCAACAACTGCGCGGCAGTGCTGGAAGCCGCGGGGATATCGGGTCTCTTCGACGCGCGGGTGGACGGACTGGACATCACCAGGCTGGCCCTCAACGGCAAGCCGGCGCCCGATGGGTTTCTGGAAGCGGCGCGGCGCGTCAAGGCCGACCCCTCGCGGGCCGTCGTCGTCGAAGACGCCCTCGCCGGCGTCGAGGCGGGGCGCGCCGGCGGATTTGATTTGGTCATCGGAATTGATCGCAGCGGGCAATCGCAGGCGCTGCGCGAGGCCGGCGCCGATGTGGTGGTGACCAGTCTCGCGCAGGTCCAAGTGACGACGGAGTCACCTTCTACGTGGTCGCTGATCTACGAAGGGTTCGATCCGGCGAGCGAGGGAACCCGCGAGGCATTGTGCTCGCTCGGCAACGGCTATTTCTCGACGCGCGGGGCGGTGACTTGGGCACGGGCGGACGGGATCCACTATCCCGGCGCCTACCTCGCCGGCGGCTACAACCGACTGCGCACCGACATTGCCGGTCGGACGGTTGAGAACGAGGATCTCGTGAATCTGCCCAACTGGCTTGCGCTCGAATTTCGCATCGCAGACGGTGACTGGTTCGATCTGCGAACAGTCACAATCCTCTCATATCGCCAGGAACTCGATCTCCGACTCGGCATGCTGCTCCGCGCCATACATTTCGAGGATGGCCAGGGGCGGCGCAGTACGCTGAAGGAGCGCCGCTTCGTATCGATGAGCGACATGCATCTGGGCGCGCTCGAACTGGCGCTCACCGCCGAAAACTGGACTGCGCGCGTCACGGTGCGTTCGGCGATCGACGGGCGTGTCGTCAATGCGGGCGCCAAGCTCTATCGCAAGTTCAATAATCGACATCTGGAGCCGCCGGCAGGCGAGGTAGTCGGTGAAGACAGCGTCTCGTTGCTCGTCCGCACCTGCCAATCCCATATTCAGGTTGCGCAGACGGCGCGAACGCAAGCGTTCATCGGCGATGCCCCTTGGAACGGCCCGCGTCGGGTCATCAACGAACCGGACTACATCGGACAGGAATTCGACCTCGAACTGAGGCAAGGCGAAACAGCGAGGCTTGAAAAGCTGGTCTCGTTCTATACCTCGCGCGATCACGCCATTTCCGAGTGCGGATTGGCGGCCCGTAAGGCGATCGCCGGCGCGGGTCGCTTCGACGCGATCATGGCGGAGCATGCCCTCGCCTGGAAACATGTGTGGCGTTACTTCGACGTGCATATGCTGCCCGCCGACGCCCCGTTCAAGCTGAACGTCCCGATGCTTCTTCGGTTGAACATGTTTCATTTGCTGCAGGCGGTTTCGCCCCATTCGATCGGCCTCGATATCGGCGTGCCGGCGCGCGGCTGGACCGGCGAGGCCTATCAGGGCCACGTCTTTTGGGATGAACTGTTTATCTTCCCGTTTCTCAATTATCGAATGCCCGAGATCACCCGGTCTCTTCTGCTCTATCGTTACCGGCGGCTTAGTGAGGCGCGCGCAGCGGCCAGGCGCGCGGGGTTTCAGGGTGCCATGTTCCCCTGGCAAAGCGGAAGCGACGGGCAGGAAGAAACGCAGGAGCTCAATCTGAACCCGCGCTCGCAACGCTGGGTTCCGGACAACTCGTACTTGCAGCGCCATGTGGGGAGCGCCGTCGCCTATAACGTCTGGCAGTACTTTCAAGTCACTCACGACATCGAGTTTTTGCGGTTTCACGGCGCCGAGCTGATTCTCGAGATCGCGCGTTTCTGGTCCAGCATCGCCCATTTCAACGATCAGCGCGGACGTTATGAGATCCACGGCGTCATGGGACCGGACGAGTTTCACGAGGGATATCCCGGCTCACCGGCGCCCGGCTTGAAGAACAACGCCTATACCAACATCATGGCCGTCTGGGTGCTGTGGCGGGCGCTGGAGGTGCTCCACCTGCTCCCGGACATGCGTCGCGAAGCGCTCATGACGCAGCTGGGATTGTCGGAAGAAGAGATCGCCCGCTGGGACGAGATCAGCCGCAGGATGTATGTGCCGTTTCATGACGACGGAATCATCAGCCAGTTCGAGGGCTACGAAAAGCTCGCCGAGTTGGATTGGGAGAACTATCGCATGCGGTACGGCAACATCGGCCGCCTCGAACTGATTCTCGAGGCGGAGAACGACAGCGCCAACCGCTACAAGGCATCGAAACAGGCGGATACCCTGATGTTGTTTTATCTGTTTTCCTCCGAAGAGCTCGGTGAACTGTTTGAGCGCCTGGGCTATCCGTTCGACCCGGCCACGATTCCGAGACAGGTCGCCTACTACGACTCCCGCTCGTCCCACGGATCGACGCTGTCTCGGGTGGTCCATGCCTGGGTGCTGGCGCGTTCCGACCGGCCGCGGGCGGCACGCTACTTCGCGGAAGCGCTGCAGAGCGATGTGAACGATATTCAGCAGGGCACCACCGCGGAGGGCGTCCATCTCGGCGCCATGGCGGGAACGGTCGATCTCGTGCAGCGCGTGACGATGGGGATCGAAGTCTCGGGAGACGTTCTCCGTCTCAACCCGAAATTGCCTCTGGAAGTGGAACGCCTCGACATGCACCTTCGCTATCGCGGACATTCGCTCGATCTCCGACTCACACGTGATGCGCTCACCGTGCGCGGAAGCAATGGCGGCGCGACACCGATCAAACTGGGAGTCAAGAACGAGGTGTTCGAGTTCGCGGGCAGCAGCACGCGCGTGTTCAAGCTCGATCCCCCGACGTGAGTTGGAAGGGGAACGGAGGACGAAGGAGATGGTGAAGGGAACACCAGCAGCAGAGGCGTCTCTCAATTCGCTGGATGCGCGCCGCTCGAGCGACGGCAACACGCTCACGTTCATCATGACGGGACGCTGGGATTCGGACACGACCGGGGAGTGGTGGCAGCGAGGCCAACAGATCCTGACACAAGGGAAACCACGCCGACTCGTGATCGATGCGTCGGGGGTGAGCTATTGTGACGGCGCTGGGGTGGCGTTCCTGATCGATCTTCAGCAGTTGCAGATCCGCGCCGGCGGCGATGCCGCCATTCAAGGGCTGCAGGAGGAATTCCGGCGCCTTCTGGACATCTATGGGCACATCTCAATAGAGCGTCCACCGGGCCGGCGCCGTGAGCCGCTTTCGATCATTGAGCAGGTTGGAAAGGCGGCGGTCGTACTGTGGCAGGACTTCCGGGCCCTCCTGACCTTCGTCGGTGAGCTGGCGGTAACGCTGCTTCGCGCCGCTCGTCATCCGAGTCTTGTCCGTTGGCGGGATGCCTGGCTTGCGGTGGAGCAGGCCGGAGTCGATGCGTTCCCCATCATTGCGCTGATCGGAATTCTGCTGGGACTCATCTTGGCGTTTCAGTCGGCCATGCCGATGCGCCGGTTCGGGGCGGACATTTTCGTGGCCGATCTCCTGGGATTGGCGATGCTCCGCGAGATGGGACCCTTGATCACCGCGATTATCCTAGCCGGCCGGTCCGGCTCGGCGTTTGCCGCAGAACTGGGAACCATGAAAGTCAGGGAAGAGATCGATGCGCTGAGTACGATGGGGCTTGAGCCGGTTAGGTTCCTCGTCCTGCCGCGGGTCCTGGCGGCGGTGGCCGTGACCCCGCTCCTCACCATGTTCGCGAATCTCTTCGGATTGATCGGAGGAGCGGTGGTGATGCGGTCGCTCGGCTTTCCGTTGGTGACCTACATCAACCAGATTCTGTCGGCGGTGACCATTACCGACCTCGCCGGCGGGCTGGTCAAATCCCTGGTCTATGGCATCGTCGTGGCTGCGATCGGCTGCTTGCGCGGGCTGCAGACGGCGAGCGGCGCGAGCGCGGTCGGTCAATCGACCACAAGCGCGGTCGTCAGCGGCATCGTCTTGATCGCGATTGTGGACGGCGTCTTCGCCGTCCTCTTCTACTCATTGGGACTGTAACGGGGAGGCGCTCCATGCCGACAAGAGAACAGTCCATTATTCAGGTGCAGCACTTCACCGCTGCGTACCATCGTTCGGTGATTATCGACGACGTGTCCTTTGACGTGTATCACGGCGAGGTCTTTGCCATTCTGGGCGGGTCCGGCAGTGGAAAGAGCACATTGCTGAAGCACATGATCGGCCTCTACCAGCCCGCGGCCGGGCATATCTTCATCGGCGGGAAGGACATCGTGACGGCCGAGGGAGATGAGCGCACCAATATTCTCAAGAGCATTGGGGTTACGTATCAGATGGGCGCCCTGTTCGGTTCCATGACCCTGTTGGAAAATGTCCGGCTGCCTTTGGAGGAATATACGGACCTCCCGTCTGAAGCTATGGATCTGATCGCCCGCATGAAACTCAAATTGGTAGGACTGGAAACGTTCCTGGATTATCTGCCGTCCGAACTCAGCGGTGGCATGCAAAAACGTGCGGCCATCGCGCGCGCCATGGCGCTTGACCCGCACATTCTGTTTCTTGATGAACCGTCCGCCGGGCTTGACCCGATTACCTCGGCGGAACTGGACCGATTGATTCTCGGCCTGGCACGAAATCTCGGGATCACCTTTGTCGTCGTCACGCATGAGCTGCCGAGCATTTACACCATCGCTGATCGCGTGGTCATGCTGGACAAGCGGGTCAAAAAGATCGTGGCCACCGGACGACCCCAGGACCTGCGCGATCAGGCCAGCGATCCCTGGGTGCGCCAGTTTCTCAATCCCGGCCTGTCGGAAGCGCTCACCGGGGAACGCGCAGGTGAAGAGCCATGAGCGAGAAGGCGAACTATTTCAAGATCGGAGTCTTCATTCTATCGGCCGTGACCATCACGGTCATCGCGATCGTCGTGCTGGGTGGAGGCCAATGGCTCAAGCCCGTCGTGCATTGGGAAACTTATTTCGACGAATCGGTCCAGGGCCTTGCCGTTGGCTCGCCGATCAAGTATCGAGGCGTGCAGATGGGCACGGTCGAAGCCATCGATTTCGTGGGCGATGTCTATGGGCCGGAACTCGATACAACGAACCGATTGCGGTACGGTCGCTATGTGCGCATCACCGGGTCGGCCTCGCATGTCACTCCACATCTTTCCCGGGAAGAACAAGAGGCGGCGAAAGCCAGCACCATTGTCGCGGGCCTTCGGGTCCGGCTGGCTTCACAGGGCGTGACTGGAGTGGTCTACCTGGAAGCTGATTACCTAGATCCGCAGCAGTATCCGGCATTAGAAGTGCCGTGGAAACCTCAAGCTGCGTACCTGCCTTCCGCTCCGAGCACGGTGAGTGTATTGGGCGCCGCTCTCCATACGATAGCCAGAGATCTGGAAAAAGCCGACATCCACACAATAGCCGGACATCTCGATGGCCTTGTGCTGGAAACGACAAAATTTGTCAAGGACACAAATGTGCAGGCATTGAGCAGCCAGACGGGACGAGTGCTGGCAGAGCTGGAGAGGATCGCTCAGCAAGGTCGCCGGGTTATGGAGCGCCCCGAGTTGACAACCATCGTGTCGGATGCAGCCCGCACGATGGAAGGGGCAAAAACCCTGGTCATGGAATTGTCACAGATTTCCAAACAGATCAAGATCGCGTCCGACAGGTTCCCGGATGCCTCGAACCGGTTAGAGAAGAGCGTCCGGCGAGTAGACACGCTGCTCGCAAATAAAAGTCAAGATATCGAAGAGACGATAGAGAATCTTCGAGTGGTTTCAGCAAACCTCCGGGAGTTGACCGACAACGCGAAACGATACCCGGCTCAGGTGTTCTTGGGCGAACCTCCGCCAAAAGTAGGACCAGCAAAACGCTAATATGCTCACAACAGCAGTGCCCCGTCTCATATGCATCTGCCTTGCCAGTCTCGTCCTTGATGGTTGTGTCGGTCTCAGTAAGAGCTACCCGGAGAAACACTCCTATGCGCTCGAGGTGGTGCGCCAAGGCGAGCCGTTCGCTCCGACTCCTGGCAGCGTGTTGAAGGTCCGGAAATTTCGCGCCTCGCCGGCTGCTGGCGAGAAGGAGCTGGTGTATCGCACGAGTGATACCCGCTATGAAGCGGATTTTTACAATGAGTGGTTTGTCCCGCCCAATGCAATGATCACCCAGCAGGTCTTGAACTGGCTGACGAGGGCTGGCCTGTTTGAATTTGTCATGGATTCATCAGGCCCATTACCCGCCACGCACATGCTTGAGGGGACCCTGACGGCCCTGTATGGAGATTATCGTGCGACCCCTGCAAAGGCCGTTCTGGCTGTCCAATTCTTCCTCCTTCATGAGGCGTCCGGTCAGGCAGAGGTTCTATGGCATCAGGAGTATCGGAAAGAAGTGGACGTCATGGAACAGACGCCCGAGGCGCTCGTGTCCGGCTGGAATGGGGCACTTCGACTTATCTTGAGTGCTCTTGATGAGGACCTGACTGGAACGCTTCGGCGTCAGTGACCCATGGGCAGATCAAGCCGTTAGGGACATTCCTAGGTTCTTGCTCTGAACGATTCAGCCATTTTTATAAAGGTCCGCTGGAATCAGCGCGCGACGTGGCGATGACTGCGACCCAGTTCCACAAGCCCGGAACAGAGCGGAAAGTTCATTCTCCGCGTGAGGATAGGTCCAGTTCTGCCACGGCGTTGTCGAGCATCTGCGCGTAGCGGCCCCGAAGCTGTGCGTGCTTGTGAGCAGATGAGTGTTGTTGCCCTTGATCAAGGAGCGCCGGCCGCGCCTGAGAATGCTAGATGTGCCGTCAGATAACCCATGCACGTGCGGTCATGGAAGAAAAACGAGACGAAGGAGACGTACGCCATGAAAGCCTTACAGATCAGTCAATATGGAGCCTCGGATGTCTTGGATCTATATCAAAACGCGCCGAAGCCCGTGCCTGCGAAGGAGTAGGTGCTGGTCGAGGTGCGCGCAGCGAGCATCAACCCGATCGATTGGAAGGTCCGCACCGGATACATGAAAGACGAGGCGCCGTTCACGATGCCCGCGACGTTAGGCGGAGACTGTTGCAGCATGGTCGCCGGCGTAAGAGAGTCGGCCTCCGGCTTGAGAGTCGGGGATCGAGTGTACGGCTATGCGAGTCTCTCATCCGGCGGCTCGGGATCGTTTGCTGAATTTGTTGCGGCCAAAGAGGCGACCCTCGCCCTTGCTCCTCGGAATGTCGGCTTTACGGAAGCTGCGGCGCTGCCGCTTGTCGGAGCCAGCGCCGTGCAAGCGATCGAGGAACACATCAAGCTACAGCGTGGTCAAAGGATTCTCATACACGGCGGAGCCGGCGGCATCGGCAGCCTGGCCATTCAGCTCGCCAAATCCATCGGCGCTCACGTGGCGACGACCGCCAGTGCCGAGGACAAGGCCTACGTGAAAGAATTGGGAGCAGACGAGGTGATCGACTACAAGCACGAAGCATTCGAGCAAAAGCTGCGCGACCTGGATGCCGTGTTCGATACGGTCGGCGGCCCCACGACGGAGAAATCCTTCAAGGCGCTGAAAAAAGGCGGCACCCTGGTGTCAATGCTGGGCCAGCCTGATACCGGGCTCGCGCAACGACATGGGGTGACGGCGATCGGTCAACTCACCCACGTGACGACTGAGGTCTTGAAGCGGGTCGCGCAGCTGGTAGACAGCGGAACGATCAAAGTCCGCATCGACAAGGTCTTTCCGCTGGACAAAGCCAAAGAAGCGTTTGAGCACGTTGAAAAAGGCAGATCACACGGCAAGGTGGTCCTGGAGATCAAGCCGGGGAATTAATGAGCGGGGTCCTGCAACAACTCGCGCGCCTGGATATCGGCAAGGCCCCGAACTGGGTCGAGATCATCGCATTGCCCGAGTGAGCGCAGCAATGCATGGCGAGTGCGAATCCGAGGAGATCTCATGAGCAGCCGCAACAGAACGACAGAAGGAGGTTCCGTATGGAACGCCTGGACGCAGCCGGCGGATTCGACAAGATCTTAGCGCGTCAGGGAACAATTGCATTGGAACCTGCAGCACGACCGTCGCGCCTTCAACCGAATGGCGCCCTGAACCAGATCAGGTCGATGTTCTGCTCGGCCATGGCGGCTTTGCTGCTTGGCCTTGTCGGCGCTTTCGCTCCCTCGTCAACCTGGGCGGATTCCGCCCCCCCCGACAAAGCGGTTGCGGCATCCATCGCCGCTTTTGTCAATGTCTGGAACGCCCATGACGCAACGGCTCTCGGTCGACTGTTTACGGACGATGGGGATTTCGTCGGCATCGCAGGAACCTGGTGGCGCGGCCCCGCCGAGATTGCCAAGGTCCATGCCGAACTGTTCGCCGGCCGCTACGATAAGAGCGTCTACACCGCCGATGAATCGCCGAGTATCATCTTTCTCAAACCGGACGTCGCGCTGGTTCATTGGCGCTGGACGATTTCCGGAGTGCGCAGTGCCGATGGAGATCTCCTGCCACCGTACCGCGGGATATTCACATGGTTGCTGGTCAGTCGCGATGGCGCCTGGCGATTGCGAGCGGCCCAGAATAACGTCAGTAAATAGGAGGTCAGAATGAAGCCACTTTTCGGATTCTGCGCCATCGTTCTTGGCTTCGGTCTGTCGAGCGTGCCGGCGCTTGCGGCCGATGACGGCATTCCAGTCGACCGCGTACCCGACGCGAACCGCCAGACGTTGTCCGACTTCACCGCTGCCGCATGCCCGGACAATCCCCGCAGCCTAGAGCAGATCAAGGGCAATCTCTATCGCCACACGACGGGACCGGGCCTCGCGGTCCACAGCGGCCTTGTCCTGATCACGAAGGAAGGCGCGCTGGTCATCGATCCCGCGATGACCTGCACCGCGACGTGGTTACGCGACGAGATCAAAAAACGCTTCGACCTGCCGGTGAAGTATGTCCTCTACACGCACGCCCATGCCGATCACATTAGCGGCGGTCAGATCTTTCAGAACGACGGCGCGATCGTTGTGGCGAACCGGCGCGCAATTGAGCCGATCGTTGGCGAAAAGATCCCGACGGCGCTGCCGGATCGGGTATTCGACCAGGACATGACCATTACGCTTGGCGGCGAAATGGTGAAATTGCACCGCGTCGCACCAAGCCATTCCGACAGCATGGTCATGATACAGTTCCCGTCCTACAAGGCCTTGCAGTGCACCGACGTCTGCGAAAGCAAGTCGATGCCCTACAACGACTTGCTCGACTTCTACTATGACGGCTGGATCGAGACGCTCGACTGGGTAATCAAGCAGGACGTCGAGATCATCGATGTCGGTCACTACACGCCTGCGGTGAAGGCCGACATCGTGGCCGAACGAAACTATCTCGTCGATCTGCACCAGCAGGTGCTCGATCTCGTGCGCGCAGGCCAATCCTGGGATCAGCTCTACCGGAATGTGAAGTTCAGCGACGAAGTACAGAAATGGACTGCCTTCAGCACGATGAAGACGCTGAACATCCTCGGCATGTACCGCTGGGTGGAAAATCATCGCCGAGGCGAGTGGTAGCGGCGATGTCGACAACGAGTCTGAAAGGGGGAACGATGATGACTGATGCAGTCAGAATATTGGGCTTTGCGGGGAGCCTTCGGAAACAGTCCTACAACCGGTCCGCGCTTCGGGTCGCCGGTAAGCTTGTTCCTGCAGGCATCACGCTTGAGACGTTCGATCTGGCCGGCATCCCGTCCTTCAACCAGGATCATGAGCGAGAGCCGCCTCCCGCCGTGCGGCAGTTCAAGGACAAAGTGAAAACCGCTGATGCGATTCTGATCGTGACGCCGGAATACAATTATTCTGTTCCAGGCGTTCTCAAGAATGCCATCGACTGGGCTTCGCGTCTCTATGGCGAAAGTGCCTGGGACGGGAAGCCGGTGGGTATCATGGGCGCCTCGGTTGGAATGACCGGCACCGTTCGTGCGCAGTATCACCGGCGTCAGATGTTCGTCTTTCTCAATATGTTCCCGCTGAACCAGCCGGAAGTGATGATCGCCAATGCCCACGAAAAGTTCGATGAGGACGGAAACTTGAAAGACGAAAAAACGGCTGCAAAGATTCGTGAACTGCTCCAGGCCCTTGGCGACTGGGCGAAAAGACTCAAGAAGGGGAAGACCTGGGCCGGTGGATGATGGGTTACGGGATCATGGTGTTCACATGATTGCGTACGTTTCGAACGCCGAGAGTCGTGACATCTCTGTACTTCTGCTGAACGATCGTGACGGTAGTCTACGTCTGATCGAGACAGTCTCTGTTACCGGAGACGTCATGCACCTCGCGACCAGCCCCGACCGTAAATTCTTGTACGCGTCCTTGACCTCGAAACCCTACTCGGTGAGCAACTGGATGATTGATCCGGAGAGCGGTAGGTTGGGACCGATGCAAACAGCGCCTGCCGCCGACAAGATGGCCTATCTGTCGCTTGACCGCAGCGGCCGCTACCTGTTCGGCGCGTCCTATTTCGGCGATACGATTTCCGTCAATGCCGTCGGCGCACGCGGCGAAATCGGTCCGAAGCCGCTGCGCGTCATCCCGACCCGCAAGCACCCGCACTGTATCGTGACCGACCCTTCCAACACATTCCTGTACGTCCCCGCTTTGGGAGCGGACGCGATCCTGCAATATCGCTTCGCCGAGCTGAGCGGCGAACTCGCGCCGAACAACCCACCGGCTGTCGCAACTCAAAAGGGCGCCGGTCCTCGCCATCTCGTGTTTCACCCCAATCACCGCCGGGCGTTCTGCACGAACGAACTTGACGGCACCGTAAACATGTATGACATCAACGGTTCCGGCACACTCACGCCGCTCGGTTCGATTTCAGTGATGCCGGCCGGATTCGACAAGAAGAAGCCGTGGACTGCGGACATTCATCTGACTCCGGACGGGAGGTTTCTGTATGCGTCCGAGCGCAGTTCGAGTACGATCGCGGCATTTCGAGTCACCGACGGCACGCTGACGTTGATCGGCCACTATCCGACCGAGACGCAACCGCGTGGTTTCAATGTCGATCCCCAAGGACGATACCTCCTCGCTGTCGGCGAACAGTCCAACGGCCTCAGCGTCTACGAGATCCATCCAAAAACCGGCGCGTTGCGGAAACTGTCCCACATGGACGTCGGCAAGGCGCCGAACTGGGTCGAGATCATTGGATTGCCATAGTAGCGCGGCAATGCATGGCGAGTGCGAATTCAAGGTACTCTCAGGAGCAGTCGCAACAGGACAACACAAGGAGGTTCCGTATGGAACGCCATGAAGCAGCCGATGTCTCGCGGCGTCAGATGTTGGGGTGCGTCACCAGCGGGCTTGTCGCCGCCGTCGCGGCGCCGGCATTGGCGCAACAGGCGAGCGATAGGGAAGCGATGAGTGAGGCGCCGAAAAGTCGGAAACCGCTTCCACAGTATCCGAAACCGCCTTTTCTCCGACAACATCAAGAGCCGCCCGGCCTTGCGAGCAAGATGGCACCGCGGCCCGATCACGGGGAGATGACGTATCAGGGAAATCGACGGTTGGAAGGGCGCAAGGCGTTGGTGACAGGAGGCGATTCCGGTATCGGACGTGCGGCGGTGATCGCCTTCGCCCGCGAGGTGGTTCAGCTCATTCGCATGCGGGGCGGAAGGCGGTGGCGCTGCCGGGAGATATTCGGGATGAGACGTTCTGCAAAAAACTTGTCGACGCGGCCGTCCGCGAACTCGGCGGCCTGGATATTCTTGTGAACAATGCCGCCAGGCAGCAGGCCGTCGCCTCGATCCTCGACCTGACCACCGAGTCGTTTGACGCCACGTTCAAGACGAACGTCCATGCGATGTTTTGGATCACCAAGGCGGCGCTTTCCCATCTCAAGCCGGGCGCCTGCATCATCAACACAACGTCGGCCCAAGCCTATGAGTAATCCGCGCATCTGCTCGACTATGCCCAGACGAAGTCGGCGATCGTGGCCTTCACCAAAGCGCTGGCTCAGCAAGTCGGACAAAAGGGCATCCGTGTGAACGCGGTCGCCCCTGGACTGGTGTGGACGCCGCTCGAGGTGAGCGGCGGGTTGCTCGACGGCATGCTCGAGACCTTCGGACAGGGCAAGCCGATCGGAGGACGCCCAGGCCAGCCGGCAGAACTGGCGTCACTGTATGTGCTGTTGGCATCCGAGGAGCCCGGCTACTCCTCAGGTCAAGTGTTCGGCGCAACCGGAGGGACAGGGGGACCGTGAACGAAACTACACTTCTCTCACTGGAACGCCATCGGATGAAACGCTCTGTTGACTGCGTTGCGGCATGGGTTCTCGGTGCGCTCGTCGTGACAAGCGGCTCACCGAGTTCCGCCACGGAGCAGACCATCACGGTGAACCCTTCGACCATGCCACGCTTCGGCTCTGTAGAGGCGCGCTACCAGTCGTACAATATCGAGATGCTGGAGGAGGTCACATGCGCCACCGTGTTTTCTCAACCACCGTTCGTCCATGGATGGACCGCGGCCTGACGGCCGATGCACGCGCCGCGCTGGTCGTGGAGGCCATGACGCAAGATGAGAAGTTCTCCTGGCTGTCCGCGCCTATGGCGATCCCGCTTGGGGGTGCTTCGAAACCGGAGGGCGCGATCGGATCGGCAGCCTATTACCCTGCCATCCCACGTCTCGGCATTCCGGCCATGCAGCAGACCGACGCGAGCCTCGGCGTGGGAAACCTCGTCAACGTTCGTCCCGGCGACCACGCAACCGCTCTTCCTTCCTCGCTTCTCCTGGGAGCAACCTTCGATCCCGATACAGCGCGCGAGACCGGAGCTCTCATCGGACAAGAGGCCAGGGCGAAGGGCTTCACTGTGCTGCTCGCAGGGGGCTGCAACCTCGTTCGGGATCCTCGCGGCGGTCGAAGTTTTGAATATGTCTCGGAGGATCCACTGCTGACCGGCACCCTGGTGGGCAACTCGATCGCCGGCATCCAGAGCCGGCAAGTCGTCTCAACCGCAAAGCACTTCATCCTGAACCCGCAGGAGACCGGGCGCGTGATGGTCAGTTCCGACCTTGGGGATGCAGCGATGCACGAGTCCGACCTGCTGGCCTTCAAAATCGCAATCGAAATCGGCCAACCCGGCGCAATCATGGCCGGTTACAATCTCATCAACGGCGAGTACGCCTCCGAGAACGCCTATCTTTTGAATACCGTCCTGAAGGGTGAGTGGAAATACCCGGGTTGGGTGATGGCCGACTGGGGCGCGACCCATTCGACGGAAAAGGCCGCATTGGCCGGACTCGATGTCCAGTCCGGCGCCAATCTCGACCCAGAGCACTTCTTCGGTGAGCCGTTGCGCAAGGCCGTTGAGAAAGGCCGCGTGCCTCAGTCGAGGATCGATGACATGGTTCGCCGCCAGATGCGCAGCCTGTTTGCGGTCGGTGCGATCGACAATCCTGCCGCTCCAGGGCAGCCGATCGATTACGAGGCTCACAAGCTCGTCGCGCAGCGCGCGGCCGAAAAGGGCATCGTGCTGTTAAAAAACGAAGAGGATGTGCTGCCTTTTGCCAAGGGCGCAAAACGGATTCTCGTGGTCGGCGCACATGCCGACGTTGGAGTTCCGTCCGGCGGAGGATCGGCTTCCGTGACGCCGGTCGGCAGCATCGTAGAGCCGGGCGCATCGTTCATGGGCCTTATGACGGCGAAGGTCTACCATCCATCATCGCCTCTGATGGCGATTAGGGCTGAGGCCAGTGCCGCGAATGTCGACTATCTGGACGGCAAGGATATTGAGGCGGCTCGCAAGGCGGCCCCCGATGCCGATATGGTCATTGTCTTCGCGGAAGAGTGGCGCTCGGAGGGGCTGGACGCGCCAAATTTGTCTTTGCCTGACAATCAAGACACGCTCATCGATGCGGTTGCCTCGGCCAATCCCCGAACAGTCGTCGTTCTACAAACGGCTGGTCCGGTCTTGATGCCATGGCTTTCCAAGGTCCCGGCCGTCTTGCAAGCATTCTATTCGGGATCGGGAGGAGCGCCTGCGATGGCGGGAGTTCTGTTCGGACGCGTGAACCCCTCCGGTCGCCTTCCGTTCACGTTTCCTCAAAGCGAAACACAGTTGTCACGTGTCGAGCAGCGGGATCCGAAAACAACGACGTCCAATCCTGGCGAGGAGCGGAGGGGCGGGATATTCCATGTCTCCTACGACATTGAAGGTTCGGACGTCGGCTATCGCTGGTTTGAGCGAGAGAATCTGACGCCTTTGTTCCCATTCGGATATGGCCGGTCGTACACCGACTTCGCCTTCTCCGATGTGGAGATCCGGGCTGTCGGAGCCACGATTGAGGTCTCGCTGAAGGTGGAGAACACCGGAGACCGCGCTGGAGTCACCGTCCCTCAGATCTACTGCTCGAAGGCCGGGAAGAACGGCTTCGTGTCCCGACTCGGCGGCTTTAGCCGCGTTGAATTGGAGCCGGGCGAAAGGAAGTCGGTGACGGTAACGGTCGACCCGCGTCTGCTCGCCCGGTTCGATCCATCGGATCGTGCCTTCCATATCTCAGGCGGTGACTACACGGTTTTCGTTGGTGACCATGCACAGGACCAGAACGGTGTGCGCCGGAACGTGACGCTCGGCAAGCATCGCCTTTGACCCGAGAAGGCCGCCCTCGGATCGGCTCTCGGCCAGATAGGTCAGATGAATGCTCTCATCAGCGAGTGGATGCCTTACTACGCTCATTCCATTTATCAAGAAGGAGGATCAGATATGAGCACGGTTGAATTTTTTGTGACACCAGGCTACGGCGAGAGGAAATTGGAGAAGTTCCATTACTCGCAAGCCGTCAAAGTCGGAAACCGAGTCGAAATTTCCGGACAAGGGGGCTGGAACAACGATGGGGAGTTTCCTGATTCTGTCGAAAAAGAGATCATGCAGGCGTTCGAGAATGTCGAACGGACACTTGCTACGGCAGGAGCGTCCTGGAAGGATGTCGTCCATGTGAACTCCTATCATGTGCCTACTGCAACTGATTTCATTGGAGAGGAGCATCTTTCCACTATGACGGATCAGTTCAGGAAGCGCATGGGTGCTCGGGCACCTATTTGGACATGCATTGGAGTGCCCTCACTGGGCGACCCAAAGATGCGTGTGGAAATACGCGTTACGGCAATCATCGAAGATGACGCTTAAGCTGAAGCGGCGTATGGGACCCTCGTGCGGCTGACAGAAGAGGCACCCCGCATGAATAGCACCCTATCCCACAGGAGGTGACATCATGAAGATCGGCATCATCGGCGCAGGCCAGATCGGCGGCACACTCACCTGTCGCCTGACGGCACTGGGGCACGACGTGTCCGTGGCCTACTCGCGCGGACCCGAGACGCTGCGCACATTGACGAAGGAGACCGGCGCGAAGCCGGTCACGGTGAAGGAAGCCGCCCGTGCTGGCGAGGTGGCGATCGTCACCATCCCGATGAAGAGCATTCCAAAACTCCCGCGCGACCTCTTCGAGGGCGTGCCGGACGACACGGCGCGCGGGCCTCATCGAAGAAGAAGCGGAGCGGCTGACGGACGCAGGCTACCGCGCGCTCGCGGTTGCGGCGGACGTGACGAACGGCGGCCAGGTGAACGCGATGGTTGCGCGCGCCGTCGAGCACTTCGGTCGACTCGACTACGCCGTGAACAATGCCGGGATCATCAACGAACGGATCGCGGCGCACGAGATCACCGAGGAGGAGTGGGATCTGTTGATCGCCGTGAACCTGACGGCGGTCTGGCTATGGATGAAGCACGAGCTCACGCAGATGGTGAAGCAGCGATCCGGAGCGATCGTGAACCTCTCCTCGGTCGCCGGGCTCCGCGCAGCACCGGCGTCGAGTACGCCTCGCAAGGTATTCGCGTGAACGCCATCTGTCCGGGCTGGGTCGAGACATCTATGCCGGCGGACTACGGCAGCGACCTCGAGCGCCATCGGCAGATGGTCGCGTCGGAGCCCATCGGCCGGACCGCGCAACCCGAAGAGATCGCCGCCACCGCGGTCTGGCTTTGCTCCGACGCGGCCAGTTTCATCACCGGCGATGCCATCGCAGTCGACGGTGGCATGACCGTTTGACGCGCGAACGCGAACTCGATGAGGTAAGACGGTCGTGAAGATTTCCTGACGTGCCCCGCATTTCATTCGTATTTTGCCGGCGCGCCCGAGGCGTCCGTTCTTGCGACCGAGACAAGGCCTCTTGGAGGGCGACACGTCATCCACCGCTTCGACTGACAAGCTCGATCAACCCGTTTTATTGGAGAAGACACATGCAAGCACGCACACTCGGCAATTCGCTTCAAGTCTCCGCACTCGGTCTTGGCTGCATGGGCATGAGTTCGGCCTACGGCCCGCCCGCCGACAAGCAGGCGATGATCCAGCTCATGCGCAGCGCCCACGAGCGCGGCGTCACCTTGTTCGATACGGCCGAAGCCTACGGTCCGTTCGTCAACGAGGAACTGGTGGGCGAGGCGCTGGCGCCGATCCGCGATCAGGTGGTCATCGCCACCAAGTTCGGCTTCGACATCGACCCGCAGACGGGCCGACGCGGCAGCGGCACCAACAGCCGGCCCGAGCACATCAAGGCCGCAGCGGAAGGTTGCCTCAGGCGCCTCAAGACCGATCGCATCGACCTGTTCTACCAGCATCGCGTGGACCCGGACGTGCCGATCGAGGACGTGGCCGGCGCGATCAAGGATCTCATCAGGCAAGGCAAGGTCAGGCATTTCGGCCTGTCAGAAGCCGGCGTGCAGACAATCCGCCGGGCGCACGCCGTTCAGCCGATCACTGCTGTCCAGAGCGAATACTCGCTGTTCTGGCGCGGCCCCGAAGCCGAGCTGCTGCCGGCGCTGGAGGAACTCGGCATCGGCTTCGTGCCGTTCAGTCCGCTCGGCGCCGGATTCCTGACCGGCAAGATCACCGAAAGCACCCGGTTCGATCCGACCGATTTCCGCAACAGCGTTCCGCGCTTCTCGCCGGAAGCGCGGAAGGCCAACATGGCGCTGGTAAATGTCGTCAAAGCGGTCGCGGAGCGCAAGCACGCGACGCATGCCCAGGTCGCGCTTGCCTGGCTGCTGGCGCAGAAACCCTGGATCGTGCCGATCCCCGGCACCACCAAGCTGCATCGCCTCGAAGAGAACCTTGGCGCGCTCAGTCTCGATCTGACCGCCGGTGATCTCGCCGAAATCGACACCGAGGCGTCGAAAATCAAGATCCAGGGCGAGCGGCTCCCCGAAGCCGTGCTCAAGATGTCGGGGCTTTGAATCACATCACCGTTACTTGGCAAGAGCATTCGACATGCAAACACGCACACTCGGCCACAGCGGTCTGGAAGTCTCGGCCCTCGGCTTTGGCTGCATGGGATTGAATTACGCGTTCGGCCGCGGATTGGAAAAAGCCGAGGCCATCGCCATGGTGCGCGCGGCGCACGAGCGCGGCGTCACCTTTTTCGACACCGCGGAAGTCTATGGGCCGTACACGAATGAACAGATCGTCGGCGAGGCGCTGGCGCCGATCCGTGAGCAGGGCGGCAACCTTGGGACGATCTGGGCGCGCGCCGGACACGCAGTGACCTTCAGCTAGCGGTCGTTGTAGGACGACCCACGAAACAGACTGCCAAAAAGGAAATATGAAAAAAGTAATTGCAGCAATCAATATGACGATTGACGGGTTTTGTGATCATACCTCAGGTATTCCTGACGAAGAAATACATCAACATTACGCCGACCTGTTGAGAAGCGCTGATACCGCTTTATATGGCAGGATAACCTACCAGCTTATGGAATTTTGGCGAACCGTGCTGGAAAATCCCACAGGTGATAAAGCAATGGACGACTTTGCAGTCGCAATAAACAACACCCCGAAGATTGTTTTTTCCCGCACACTAAAAAGTGTAGATTGGAAAAGTGCGAAATTAGCAAGTCAAGACCTTGAGAAAGAAGTTGTGGAACTCAAACAACAATCGGGTAAAAACGTTTTTGTGTGCAGTCCGAGCTTGATTGTAGCTTTGACGAAGCTTAATTTAATAAACGAATATCAACTTTGTGTTCACCCTGTTATCGCAGGAAGTGGGTTGCCGTTATTTAAAAACATCAGCCAAAAAATTACGCTTAAACTCATACAGACCAAAACGTTTAGCGGTGGTGCGGTCATTCTTTATTATGAACCGACAACCGCAAGAACAACGAACCGCTGACAAGGGTTTGGCGTAATGGCGGCTGACGTGCTTCGTATCAACGGCAGTGCTAAAATGCCGCCACTACGCCAATCCCCGAACCGTTATCCGCACAGCCGCAAGAAACTGGAAAAGCCGGCACAAGACGCCGGCAGCCGGGCGCGTGCGGGTACGCCGCATGAGGCGGCACAGAACGCAGACGCCATAACGGTGGCGGTGCACTGGTCACGCATGGACGATGTGCTGAAGCAGGCCGGAAGGCGGAAACCGCTTTCGGCGACGCGTTCGCTACGGTCACACCGATGTCACCTCGACCTGACCTAAAGTCATGGCACGCCGCCCTCGTAGTTCAAGAGTGCATGCGTCGCGAAGTCGAATTGCCGCGCCCTGCCAAAGACTCTGATGCTCAACGCAACCGAAGGGAATATTTCATGAAGCAGCCTCTCATCGTCATCGCCGTCGGCGCCACCCTGCTGCTCAGTGCCGCTTCGACCTTTGCGCAAGGCATCGCGATCACTCCTGCCGGCAAGACGCCCACCCTGATCGGCGACGCCAGCAACTTCTCCGGCCAGGCGGCGGTGGACATCAAGGCCGCGGGCAGCAGCGGCCGCCAAGGCAGCGTTGGTCAGGTCGATTTCATGCCCGGTGCGCGCTCGGCGTCGTCGTAGGTGAAGGTCTCGTTGTGCGAGAGCTTGTTGCGCACATCGCCCAGCTCATTGACCACCGAGCGTTCGGCGCGACCGAGGACGGCCTTGTTCACGCGCATTTCGTTCCGCAGGTATATCGAGAAGCGGCGCTCGCCACCGGCCACTCCCATCCCGATGGTATGCCTGGCCTGCCTGCATGGAGCGAAACCGATATGCTTGCCACGATGGATAGACAAGGTATCGACGTTTTGTTCCTTTCCATCAGTTCTCACGGAGTGCACTTCGGAAACGACGCGGCAGCTCGTCGCTTGGCGCGAGTTGTCAATATCGAGGGCTCTCGGCTGAAGGCACGCCACCCATCGCGCTTCGGGCACCTGGCATCGCTGCCCCTCCCCGACGTTGAAGGGTCTTTGGCAGAAATCGGATTTGCGTTCGATATGCTCAAGGCGGACGGCTTGAGCCTGGAGGTCAATTGTGGCGGCATCTATGCAGGAGACGCCAGGTTCGACCCCGTGCTTGCCGAACTTGATCCCCGTGGAGCGGTACTACTCCTTCATCCCATATCTTCCCACATCACCACATTGCCCATGCTGCGCGCAGATCGTGGGGAACTTGCCGGCACCCGTAATCGAGTTCATGTTCGAGACCACCCGAGCCGTCACCAACCTGTTGATCGCAAAAGTACCGCAGCGGTTTCCTGGCATCCGCTTCATCATCCCGCATGGTGGAGCCGCGCTATCGGTTCTGATCGACCGAATCGCGACCGGCACCACCATATTGCCCGGCATGGGGGACTCCTCACCGGATGATTCCATCTACGCGATGGGCAGTTTCTTTTATGACTTGGCTGGCTCCCCTGTCCCCAGGCTGCTGCCCGCATTGCGCACGCTGGCCCCCGAGCAGAGAAGCCGTTCAACGTCGTTCCTACGCCAAAATTACGTCATGATGCTGCTCAGCTATTGATAATAGTGCTATCTGTGAAACGGCATATAAATAATACGGTTCGGGAGGAACCGCTCTAGGAGCCTGTCCGACATTGCCCTCCAGAAATTTCTTGGCAAGCCCCTCCGAGTCGTGTACCGGTACGAACACCGAGCCACACCAGAGGAGGCCCTGCGATGACGATGCGCACCTTTCGTTCCTATGACCCCGATGAGCTGTGGCTGTTGCCGCCGTCGCCGCGTGACTGGTTGCCGGAG